>Ga0209335_10000176_pt1 | contig 71814 bp, 48 predicted proteins | sample COG_09_FD_184753 | JGI IMG/M metagenome (GOLD analysis project Ga0209335, IMG submission 184753) | Pelagic Microbial community sample from North Sea - COGITO 998_met_09 (SPAdes) (version 2) | ecosystem: Environmental > Aquatic > Marine > Neritic zone/Coastal water | place: Helgoland, sampling...
AGTGTAGTTGTTTCATCTCGTTATTATAAGTTTTCAACTTCGATGGCTAAATTCTCGACTTCGGTCGCGTATTTCTCTTGCACTTCCAAGCACTTCTGAACCCGGGCGCGTTCTACTCGCGCGGCTGCTTCCCATGGAGCGACTAATTGATCGACGCGATCCGAGGTTGCGTCAATTTCCTCCGCGAGTTCCTTCAACAACTCTCGTTCGACGTCCTCTACCAACGCTTCCGCGGCGCGCTGAATCTTCGCTTTACATTCTTGTCGTTTCAGCGGAAGACTCAAAATACCAACGTAACCGACCGCCGCTGCGAGTAAGTACGCAAGAATATCCTCGCTCATCGAGGATAAAAAGCCGCTCAATACAAAAGCTGACACGAGCGCGCCGGCGGAGGAACCTAACGAGCCGTACACCGCAGAGCGCATCTCTTCGTCAAGCTTGTACGCAGCAGCCTCGTTATCGAAGTTATCAGCCACGGCTATTGCTGCGCTATTAATTTTTGGCGCCCCTTTTTCGCTACTCTCGAGAAATTCCTTAATTCCAGACGCAGTGACAGTCGTATCGAAACCTCTCGAAGACACCGCTTTCAAATAGCTCGATAATCGAGCGTCGTTGTTTCTTTTTAACCATTTGGAAAATTCCTTCACCGTTTTCTTCAGCTCTTGATCGGCGGAACCGAGGACTGTGCTTTGATACGCCTTTACAAACTTTGAATACTTTTTCTTTCTTTTCTTTCTATTACCTTCCCCGCCGCTTGCCGCATCAGCAGAATCTCCACTACTATTTGACGCAACGTCGAGATCATCGAGCTCTGAGTAATCGGCACCGACGATGTACGTCGTGATCAAATCGAGCGCATTTTCGAGACGGAGCGTTTCATCTACCAACGCGTTCGCGCGCTTCACCGCGCCGTTTACGTTAGCCCGCACGAAATTGACCTGTTCGCTCGCGTCCTTCACCATAGTTTCTTTGTACGCGTTCATCTGTTCATCAACTCCGGATGCCGCGGCGACTTCAGTCTCCGCGACGCTCATTTCGGCGTCCAAAATTTGTTTAGAAGCTGAAAGTAATAATTCGGAGACGTTTAGAGGCGTCGCAAGCTTCAAGCGCAACGCCTCGCCCGAGCGATTCTCGCCGCTTTTATTATTACCGCTACCTCCGCCTAAATACGAGTTCACGTACTCTTCAAACGCCGGGAACCCTGTTTCGGCGTACTCCTTCATGCTCGCGTTTGCTTTCTTCAATCGCAACGCGTTTCTCGCCGCCACTGGTATGACCGGCGCGTTATCAACCCCTAGTAATCGCTTCGCGTTGTCGCGCACAAACTTTGTCACTTCGTTGCGATCTTCATCCGTTTCGAGCAAATCGCACTTGTTCAAAACGAATACGACTTTCTTACCCCACTTCTTGATGTAAGATAAGAACTTCACTTCCGATTCCGTCATCGGGCGGTCCGCGGAGAGAACAAACAATACTAAATCCGCTCGCGGTACAAACTCTTCCGTGAGTCGTTGTTGTCTTTTTAAAATAACATTCGTTCCCGGCGTATCGACAATCGAAACTTGCTTCAACAAATCAACCGGGATGTCTTGATTATAAAATCCATCCTCGGATTGAACGCGTTGTTTACTTTCACCGTATCGCAAAACGGTAATTTCGTTCGTTGTCGGTAAAATCCCTTCGGCTAAAAATTTATCACCCAAAACGGCATTAATTACGGAGGATTTCCCGGCGTTGAATTCGCCGACGATGACAATCAAGAACAATTCGTCCAAGCCTTTGCGCGCGTCGAGGAGAAGTTTGATTTCTTCCAACTCAGGCGCGGACGTTTCTAAAAAGTTCACGATATCGTCCAAGATTTCGCGCTCTTTGTTTAGTAAACGTTCGCCTTGCTCGCCAATGACGCTCGTAAACTGCGTCGGCGGTATTGCCGATTTCCGTTCTGTCGTTTCTTCTTTGTTTAAAAAGTTCTTATCTTCCTCGCCGTCTCCGCCCAACGCCGAAAGTGCCGCACCAATCGTATCGGCAATGGCAGCGTCCTTCTTATTCGCGTTTTCGTAGAGCGTAACGCCATCGCATCCAGCCGCAACGATTGTATCAATATTCGAGGTCAAATCAGCCGCGTCGCGAAAATTCGAGAAAATAGGTACCGAAACGTTGTCTCGAATCTTCTTTGCCACGGAAGCGTCGCTCACGAACAGCACGTCGCACCCTTCTTTCGCGGCTATTTCTGCATTCTTCGCATTTTCGCCGGCAGAAACGACGACGAGCGAACCTTCGGGCATAGACTTTCTCGCCACGACGGTGGGCACGCCATCCGTGGAAAGAACGACGCCGTCGATTTCTGCGGACGATACGATATCCGTTCTGTCCACGACCAACAACGCGCACCGTTCGCGCAAGTTTGTTTTGATATTCACGGCCAAGTTATAAAACTCTCTCGTAGAAAGAGATGATGTTGGGTCGTGCAAAACAACCATCGTCGCGCCTTTCTTTACCACAGCTTCGATGTGCTCCGGAAGTCGTTCGTCTCCCTCCGTCGTCGATGAAAAATCTTCAGGCGAAACGTAAAACGCGTAACCAGGAAGTTTTGCCTTTGAACGTTTCTTGCCCTGAAACAAATTCCCCGACGATGATGATGATGACTTACTTCGCACGTCTACGTCTATCCTTCTTTTTCCGCTTCTCTTTCTGCTTCCATTTGTATTTGTTTTCTTCAAGGCTTTGGACGATGGTGATGATGATGAAAACGAGAGCATCGTCGTCGCCGTCGGAAACGACATTATTGTTTTTCAGCTCTTATTATGTAGCTTTTCAGAGTGAACGTATTATAAATAGTAGCAGCTAAAAGTTCTCCTCTTCACTTCTTTAACTTCTTCTAGTCTACTTTCGACGACTACAAAAGAAGAAGACAAAGTGAGTGATGTGTTCTTGAGAAGAAGAAAGTGGATATCGTTTGTCTAAAAAATGTGTGGGTGGTGATAAAAGTGGATTTCTTTAGATATCTTTCAGAGATGATTTCCATCAGACAGAGAAAGAGAAAAAAGAAGGGTGCTGAAGAGAAAGTTCTTCGACGAAAACGCGTTATGCTAAAACTATTTTTTAATACGATTAAACACGCATTTCGCTACGATGAAGGTATCAAGACTTAGTACACGGCGAATGAACGAAACCGTCTGGAAACGTCGCTTGCTGCGCGATTTCGCCCAATAAAAGGCGAATATCTTTCGGTTTCACGGACTCCGCCTGCAACAAATTAACGTAAGCTTGCGCGCAATTTTCTATCCCCGCCGGGTCGACTTTCGCACTCAACAAATTCGGTAAAACGCTCTTGGCGAGCAATTCCGCGAACGGTTGGCCAATTCTTTGAAATAACACGCGTTGGATCGCGAAACACTCGTTTACCGCTGACACCGCTCCGGCGTCGGCAAAGTTATAATCGAACAAAGGCGCGACAAGGCAACATTCGACGCCAATCTTCTGCGCGGCAAAATTCGAGAATTCACCTCCAATTTGAGGATTTCCACCAGTGTTATCGTTGCCGACCAACCAATCGGTCGTGATGTGCTTTAACGCTTGTAAACACAATTTTCGTATTGAAATGGAACTATGCGTTTTTGCATTTTCTACCAGCTCTGCTAAGCATAAATCCCTAGCCTCTGCGTTCGCCGCGAGCAACGGCGAAAGAAGCGACGTCAACGCAAACGTGTTCACGGTTTGAATCCAGTTCCGCTCGAGTTCGTGCGACTCTCTCGTAAACTCGTCAGAACTTGCCGACTGAGAAAAGCCCGCCCGAATGTTTTCGTGAACCTGCAATCGCAGCGGTAAGAACAACGGCGCAATCATCGGCAATAGTGCCTCTTTGAACGTATTCGAGAGTTGATTGATGAGAACTAACGTCTCACCCAACTCCTTGGAATTCGTCCCGTTACTTCGTAGCGAATCGACGGCATCTGGTAAGTACGGCACAATTGTTTCGTTCAAGATTTGCACCATCTGGTGTAAGTAACCAACGACGCGATGGCGCACGCCCTTTTCTCTCGGCCATCTCTTTAGACACGATATCGTCACTTCCATCGCGGATCGAAAAATTTCACCCACTTTGGGACGCAACTGCACGCAAATTCTTGCGCTGAAACCTTTTGATAAGTTGCTCAAAGCTACGACGCATCGCATGGCATTTTGTGACGCCAACGCACCGTTCTCTGCATCCGCAATATTGACAAATTCAACGATTCTTCCACATAAAACCTGGCAAACTTGCATTAAACGCTCGCACTGCTTGTCCTCGGGCACTTCTTCTGCACCTAATATGGAGCCGGCCGCTTCGAACACGTACAAGCGGTCGTCGTTACCTTCTTCGGCTTGCGCGCGAGTCCCAATGCTCAAATTAGAAGCGAGTTGCGCAACCTTTGCTTGAATAGCTTCGAGCATCTTCGACGATAACGGTGCAGCCGCATCCGATAGGGGCTTCTCTAACGCAGTGAAAATATCGTCCAACTTGTCCGCGAGATGCGAACGAACAGGTTTCACCATTCGCATAAACAAGTAACACGCTCGAGATGATACGTTTGAATCGGGATGTCGCATTCCTCGCTCATCCAAAAATGCTCTCAAAACAAGATGCAAAGCTTCTGCATTTTGTTCAATCATGTTGTGATATCTCACGCATAACTCCATGTATGACATCGAAACGATGCGGTGATACGCGGAGCTTTTAGAACACTCGTCCCATTTCAGAACCAAGGATAAAACTAGAGACGTGAGCTCAAGGTGTTCTTGTGGAGCGCTCCCGGTGTTGTTACTTTGCGGAGGTTCAATGCTTTTATTTTTGTCTTTGGCGTTGTTCGGATTCGTCTTCATGGCGAAATTTACCACCGCGTCGGTGAATCCAGAGCTCTCGCCCAGATTATACAGCGCCGAAAGCGCCGCCTCGACGCGGTACCAAAATACTTCACCACCCTTTCCACTACTATTATTATTATCATTATTAATGCTACTACTGGTGTTGAACGCGCTCTCTATTGCGGCTTGCGTCGCTCTCAACACTATTTCCGGTGCGGCCCGCGAAATATTCCTAAACAACACCATCAACTCGTGCCTCAAGGCAAAAACGTCGCACTCCAACTCGATGACGTATGGATCTGAGCCATTCGCAAAGTCTGCGCCAAAATCATTCACAAACTCGAAGGAGGAACGATCGATAATGTTCTTCAACAGCGTCTCTTGAACCATCGGTATCGATAATGCCAAAGTGTAGCTATCATTCTTCATTCTGTTCGAGTACTGGATGAGAAACTGGCCGGAGGCTGAAACCGCAGATTCGTGTTTGGACGGGATTCCATACATTGCCGCTTGCGTGGCTAAGACCAAGAGCAAATTGCACAGCTGTTCGGATTCTGGCGTTCTCAAACAATCCATCGATCGCTCTTTTACCGACATTTTACCACCTTTTGAGTTGATCGCGATCGGCGAAATGGCATTGAGCATGTTCAGCAGCTCGTTTCCTAGCGTTTGCAAGAGTTGTAAAGATTTCATCGCGAATTGCTCGTCGTCGTCGCGAAACGACGCCGCGACGAGAGAGGAACATGCCTCGACCAGATTAAATCGCGTGATTAATATGAATTTTTTATCAGCATCCATGCCTTTATCGATTAGCGAGGTAAGATATAAGCAAGACGCCGCTCGCAAGTCTTCGTTCGTATGTCCCGAGCACGCCGACACGAAGGACATGAATCCATCGGAGGCGATTATGTTCACGTCCACCCAATCGACGTACTTACTCGCGACGATTAAAATCTGAGACAAAACTTTTGCGTCGCTCGAAAAGCTATTCGCCATGTTCAAAAAAGTATCGAACAAAAAGGAAACGATGTTGCTTTCTCTCATGTAATCCTTTACGCGACCAGATTTGCGCACGTATAAGGCGCCTTTTCTCAAAGCGTCGGTCGAGTTTATCACGTCCGCGTCCAAGCAATCTAATATTCTCAAAAAGAATGCAGCGCGAGTCTTCTTGTCTTCATTATCGCTGGTATTGGTATCATCACCCCCCGAGTTGGTATTCACGAGGATACCCGCAGAGTTCTCGAAAAAGTTTGGCCAACGTTTCGCCGGCCCTTCTGAAGCGATGGCGTGCGCGACGCATTCGGCGAGTTTATTTTGGATGAACATCGGAAACACGTCGTTTACTCGTTGGCATTGAAACGCAGACACGTACTTTTCAATAGTATTCCGAAGCATCTGTCTATCTTCGTGGGAAAATTTCAAAGAAGAGGAAGGAGGAGAAGCAGGTGAGGACGGCAGAGCGCTGCCGAAATGTTCCTCTTCGTTGAAAAACTCTTCGCTGAGCTTCTTCGCGAGCGTTTGCAAGCACCAAAACTTTACCTCGGACGAAGAGGACGTTTCAAACCGTTCCGCGCACACTTTCCAAGCGTCTGGCGAGAGCACGAATTGCTCCAGCTGTTGTAACGCGCTCGTTCTTTCCTCATTATTATTATAGTTAGAAGAAGAAGAAGGGGTGTTTTGCTGAAACGAGAACAAAACCGCGCGCTCAAAGTCATCCGCCATGATGCTTCTTCTTCCAAAAAGGACCAACAACGATTAATTACGAGTGGTGTGTAATGATGTCACCAGCACGCAGAAGCGCGCAACTGCGTTGACGGGGTAGCACTCCTCTTGTCGTCTGTTCTTTTGGCAGCCATAAAACCCTCTAATAGATGCTCGCTTTTTCTTTTTTTCTTTGGAGTTTTTTTATTTAACATCTTCTTCAGAGAAAGGACAAAGTGCGAGTTAGTAAAACTGCGCGCGTGGATACGATGATGAAAAAAAGAAATCAAAAGTCACGGCGGACGATATAGTCGTCCCCGATGAACGGCAAAAACGAGCAGAAAGGAAACAGATTCGTCGTCGAGACGCTTTCGGGATTTAACATCGAAGGCTTATCCATAGGCGGTCAAGAAACAAGCATCATCTTTCCTCAACTCAAACTGTGTTTTGATAGCGGAAGGTGCTATCAAAGATGCGTATACGCGGACACGATGTGTTTGACGCACACCCACATGGACCACGTCGGTGGTTTGGGGATGTACATAGCGAGTAGAAACTTACTTTCGTTACCGCCACCTACGATACTGGTGCCAGAATCAAAGATTGAAGCGATTTCGAACTTTATAGACGCGCTGAGAGTGTTGGACGATAGTGACCTTCCGCATGAAATGATACCTTTCGCGCCGTCCGCGGAAACGTGTTATTCGATGAAGAACAAAAACTATAAGATTAAAGCGTTTGAAACCGTGCACCCCATTGCGAGTCAAGGGTATGTTATTCTTTCGACGAAGCAAAAGTTGAAAGATGAATATTTATCGCTGAAAGGAAGTGAAATAAAAGCTTTAAAAGATGACGGCGTGGAAATTACCGATACGGTGACCGTACCGGAAATTATGTTTACGGGAGATACGACGATGGAGTTTTTACACTCTTCTCCTCAGGAAGTTATTCAGGAAGGTTTGAAGTCGCGATTAGTGTGTCTCGAGTGCACTTTTGTCAACGACGACGTCTCACCTGCAGACGCGAAACGATTCGGTCACACGCACGTAAGAGACATAGCCGAAAACGCGGACCGTTTCCGCGAATGCGAAAATATTTTGTTGATTCACTTTTCGGCAAGGTATACCCGTGAAGAGATTCGGGAGGGTCTGCGAAATCAGCTCGCTGAATCGCACGCGTGGCTATACGCGAAAATTACGCCGATGCTTGCTGGATACGATTGATATATTATAAGTAATCGAATAGTATTTAGTAAGTACCCTGGTAGTATATCTTGCGCAAAACCTAAGTTCAAACTGAGTGACATATGGAATATGCTTAATCCGACACACCAACATAGGAACATATATATGTATATATATGTGTGCATCCAATAAAGTCCTCCTCCTTATGCTTTCCCTTTCGCAGCATTATCACGATGCTTCTCTTTTTTAGCAATCACTTTAGCGAGTATTGCATCGGCATTTGCCCCCATCTTCGCTTTAGCCTCCGTAACGAACTTCTCGTCCGGACACGATAACACGCCTGCGATGATTTTTTCCGCGTGCGGCATAGAAAGCCACTTCTTTTGTAAGGACGAAGATGCGCATATAGAAGAGTCAAACAACACTTTGGCGAAACGAGGACAATCTTGCGCCGCGCGGCGCAAAAGTCTCGTCGAAAAGAAGTTTTCCAATAAGTTATCCTCCTCGTCGGCTTTTGCGCTTTTGACGGACTCGGTGACAACCTCCGCGATGCGCTCGTAGAACGCGTTCATTTTTCCTTCGCCACAAGACTCATGCACGACATCGTCCAATCCCCCGATGATGACTTCGTACAGAACATCTCCGGATTCTTTCGACCGGAGCATTCGGTCGATGTTGTCTTGGCACGATTTCACCAACGCCTCGGCGAATCCATATTGCTTAAAAACTTCCAATCGTCTCTGTTGCTCGCTCTTCTTGGCAACGCCAAAGTTAACATCCGCTCCTTCGGCTTCCTCCTCGTCTTCCTCGGAATCACTACCACCATCACTGCTCAGTTTTCTTTTGTTAACTTCCGATTTCTTGTTACTGCTATCTTTCAAGATCTCGTCGTCCTCGATTTCTTCCTCGCCGTCGTCACCGTCGTTATCGTGTCGGTTAATTTTTTTCTGCTGCTTTTGCAGCGTTTTCACCAACGCTTTCGCCGCTTCAACAGATTGATGTATCTCCTCCGGACTGAGCATCATCATCTGTAAGTTTGGTGGCGAGTATTTATTCAAACGCGGACGAAGTAAATGCAGTATCACGCGTTTCCCGAATTTGTGTTCGCAGACGATTCCCGCGATATCTTCGCTTTTGAGCTCCTGTAAGATGATTTTATTGAGCATATTCGTATCATCCACGCAGTCAATTAATGTCATTATAGTCGAATGTGCGCACTCGTCTTGGGATACTCTCCACACTTGCGTTTTCAAAGCTTTCAAGACTTGCTTTCGTTGTTTCGCGCCGGCGTACGAAAGCATCACGTTCGTTGCCGTGGCACCTTCCCTGGTGTGGAACAATCGAAGAAACGCCGGTGCGGCGATAGAATTTGCCGCCTCGGCGCGTAAACTTGCACCACCGACCAGGAGATATTCTTTTAAAACTTTATGGACGATGAGCGGCGATACTAAACCTTTCTCCAGAATCGGAAGGATTGATCTCGATATGTTTTTCAACGTATTTTGTCTCTGCATGGCTGGTTTTTGCAACAGAATGTCCTTTAAAGTCGGCGGTTCTTTGTTGGCGTTTTTACCGTCTTTTTTCGTCATTGAACTCGCGTTTGAAAAGTGTACAAATTCGCCACCGTAGAATTCAGCCTGCATTTGCGCGCGTTGTTCGCCCTTCGCGGAGTGATACAGATGCTCTAATATTTGACTTCCAACTGGGTGTCGCGCTAGCGAAGTTACTTGACCTTTGACGTTTTGTAACAGTTGCGGATAATCTTCTTTCTTAGTCTTTTCGATGAGCTTCCGAATGAGGAAGTTCCCGTACAAAGATTTCGCTAAGATGGCTAGTTTCGGCGCGCATTCGGCAAATACCGAGTTTATTTGCTCTTCCGTGCCGTATTTCAACAGACTTTGGACTATTCTCGAGCCTTTGTGATTGTTTGCAATTTCAGGAATCTTGCCTTTGGTTTTCGAGTAAATGAGTGTTGCGTATTCCTTCTTCTTACCCGCGTCGCGACTGTTGTTGTCGTTATCGCTGTCGTCGTCGTCGTCGTCGTCGCCTGCGCGTTTACCTTTCCCGCGGTTGCCGCCGCCGTTTTTGGATTTGGAAGAATCTTTCGTTTGCCTGAGCTTTTCAAAAATCAACACTAACTCTTCGATGAGCTGAAAGTTTGGCTTTGCAAAGCCTTGCTTTTGCGATTGCGATTGTGTTTGTTGTTGTTGTTGTTGTTGAGAGGAGGCTGTCTTCTTGAAGCCGCCGCTTCCACCACCAATTCCGCCGCTCTTCCACGCTTTTTTATCCCCATTACCATTACTTGCGTTCGAACTCTTGAAAGATGATGAGGTATTCTTCGACTTTTTATTGTTATCCTTGTCTTCGTGTTGATTCCCTTTATGCTTCTTCTTTTGCTTGTTTCCTCCTTCCTCGTCCTCGAAAGTTTTTCCCGTGGTGGCGGCTCCACCTTCTCCCCCTCCTCCTCCTCCTCCTTTGTTATTAAATTTCTCCTCTCTTCTCTCCTTTCTCTTCGCTTTGGCGTTCAAGCCGGCTGATTTTGTCGCGCGAGGCATCTTCTCCTCTTTTAAAACTTTGTCTTCTTTTTAATAAGATGATGATGATGATGATGACGAGAGCGCTTAATAAGTGTGCTTAATAAGTGAATAGGATGATTTTATAGGAGAAAGTGATTCTCTCTGAAATGTTTTTTTTGGCGGCTTCAAAAATTTCTTCTCAATCAGAGCAGAAAGGGCTCAATCTCTTCTGCCTTTACAACTCGTCGTCATTATATTCTCAGATAATAATATAGTATTAGTATTATTCAGAAGAAGACAAAAGACTTTAGACGTCGTGAAAGAACTCATCATTTCTAATTCTTCTTTATTATATCATCTTCTCCTTCTTCTTCTTCTGCTCGACATTATTAAACGCACCAGCAGCAGTCATCATCGTCCGAACATTTACTCTCGTAAAAGTGGATAAAAAAAAGTGAAAGTTATGATGATGACAACAACAACAACAGCAAGAACAACACCAACATCATCAACGACGTCATCACCAATAGTATATAATTCTAGTAGAAGTAGCAGCAACGGCACGGCTACGACCACATCGAGAGTTATGCTAGGAAGACGAGGAATGATGACGACGAGTGATGATTTCAATAGTAGACGCATATTATTTCATAACAGCAACAACAACAGGAGCAGCAGCAGAAACAAAAGAAAGTCTCTGACTCTTCGCGCCAACGCTGCTTCGGCGAGTAAAGGCGAAGTGTCGCTTTTAGATTACGGTGCTGGAAACGTTCGTTCCGTTCGAAACGCGATGCAAAAGCTCGGGTACACGGTCAAAGATATCAAATCTCCGGAAGATATCCTCGCGGCGAAGAAACTGGTCTTCCCTGGCGTCGGCGCCTACGGGTCCGCCATGGACATTTTGCGCGAGAGAAAGTTAATCGAACCTTTGAGAGAATACGTTTTGGATGGAACGAAACCATTCATGGGTGTGTGTTTGGGCTTACAGCTACTGTTCGATGGGAGCGAAGAGTCGGGAGGCGTAGAAGGTTTGGGTCTGATTCCCGGGACGGTGACCAAGTTCACGGGAGACGATTTAATCGTGCCGCACATTGGATGGAACGTGAACGAAGTCAAAAGAGAATCGTACTTGATAGATTTACAAAAAGATGATCCATCATCTGCTTCGGTTTCCGAGAGAGTATATTTCGTGCACTCGTATCGAGCGTTACCGAACGAAAACAACAAGGATTGGGTTTTATCGACGTGCGATTACGGGAGCGAACCGTTCATTTCAGCCGTGCAGAAAGGAAACGTCATGGCGACGCAGTTCCACCCGGAAAAGTCTGGCTTCACTGGTTTAAAGATTTTCGACCAGTTTCTTTCCGGCGGTAAGAGCGAAATGGAAACGTCCTCGGCGTTGCCGTCCTCGGCGAGCTCGGATGCCGTGCGGAAAGGGTTGGCTAAGCGCGTCATCGCGTGCTTGGACGTGCGCAGCAACGACGCCGGCGATTTGGTCGTCACCAAAGGCGACTCGTACGACGTGAGAGAAAAAAGCGAAGGAGAGAGCGGCGACGTTCGTAACTTGGGTAAACCCGTCGAACTCGCGAAGAAATACTTCGACATGGGCGCCGATGAGGTGAGTTTTCTGAACATTACCGGGTACCGCGACACGCCGTTGAAGGACGCGCCGATGATTGACGTTTTGAAACTCTCCAGCGAAACCGTGTTTGTGCCTTTAACCGTCGGCGGCGGTATTCGCGATTTTACCGACTCGAACGGTAAACATTACTCTTCTTTAGAAGTCGCCTCGGCGTATTTTGCCTCGGGCGCCGATAAGGTGTCCATCGGAAGCGACGCCGTGGAAGTCGCGGAGAAGTTTTACGCCAACAACGAACAGGGCGATGGAACGAGTTCTATTGAAACCATTTCCAATCGATATGGGTCTCAAGCCGTCGTGATATCCATCGACCCGAGACGCAAGTACGAAACCGACCCGAAAAACACAAAGAACAAGTGCATAGAAACCAAACGAAAATTAGGACCAAACGGCGAGAAATATTGCTGGTTTCAGTGCACCATCAAAGGTGGGAGAGAAGGACGCGATATTGGCGCGTACGAGTTAGCCATTGCGATGGAAAAGTTAGGCGCGGGTGAAATTCTTTTGAACTGCATAGACGAAGACGGACAAGGTAACGGTTTCGACCACGAGCTCGTGAAAATGGTTGCGGACGCGGTGAAGATCCCCGTCATCGCCTCCTCCGGCGCCGGACACCCGAGGCACTTTTCTGAAGTTTTCGGAGCCGTTCCGGCGTGTTCGGCGGCGCTCGCGGCTGGAATCTTTCACAGAGACGAAGTGACTGTGAAGGAATGCAAAGAAGATATGGCGAGATCCGGGTTACCGACGCGTCTTTAATAAAAAATTGGTGGTAATTTAGTTAGTTTTAAAACTTTCTTTTAAAAAAAGTTATACATTTGAAGAAGCTTTCCTTTCTTCGTCGTCGTCGTCGTCCCCAAAAACTAGAAGAGCCTCACACGGTGGCGTTCTTTTCTCCGGTCTCCGCACCAGATGCGGACGGCTCGCGCATCTCACTCACCGTCGCCACGCTCGTCGCTCGCTGATTTTTCAAATACGCTTGGTAATACAACGATCCGAAAACCATCGCGGTCCCGAGCCATTGCATGAACGTCAACGGGTGCATAAAAATCAAGCACGACAACAGAATAGACAAGAACTGTCTGGTCGTCATGATTGTCGCGAACAGCAACGCCCCGAATTCACGAATCGTGTACAAGATGCACAACTGTCCTAACATTGCGGCGACGCTCAAAGTGCAAATATCTTGCAACACCGCCGGGTGTCTCCCGACAAACGCCACCGCGTCGAAAAACGCCGAATCCGAAAACAACCACAAAGCACTAATAGATGCCGAACATAAATTCACCCACAGCATTTGATTATACGTTTCCATCTGGTACCCTTTGAACAACTTATCTTGAAACGTGGACGTGAACCCGTCGAAACCGAGGTATCCCAACATCAACCCGACGCCGTACATGCTCGTATCTTTCCCACCTTTCCCGTGATGTTTCGCCGCGCTCGAAGACACGTCCCCGTACAAAGCAAACATCGTGCATCCTAACGTCACGCCTGCGGCGATGAAATAATCTTGCATGACGTACCGTCTCTGATTAATTAAATATCCCCAAATCATCACCGGAATCATCTTCGCGCACTTCCCTAAAGTTTGTACCGGAAACGAGACGTATTTCAACGCTTCGTATTGACAATACGTCGCGATGACGTTGGATAAACTGACCGCGCAGTATCGATGAATACCCGCGACAGGTTGCACGTTCCCTCTCGAATACGCCAAAATCCCCATCGCCATTAAACAGGACAAAAGTCTGTTCGATAATACTAAAAACACGGAGAACTTAAAATACTCTTCGTTTTCTCCGTCCGTTTCGTACGGTCGAGTCATGATTCGTTCTTGCAATAAACCGTACACGAGTAAAGATCCGACGACGCCGACGACGCATCCTAAAATTTTCAGCGCTTGCGGGTGCTGCATGAGCTGTTTGAATGAAGACGAGGACGATGAAGACGAGGAGGGAAGAGACGATTGAGAGTTCGACATTTGATTATATTATTATTATTAGTAAGATGTTGTTGTCAAAGTTCTTCTTCTTCTTCTTCTTCTTCTTCTTCTGAGGAAAATTTTGTATCTCGAACTTTTTCTCAAAAAACAAAAAAAGGTGATTTCAGTCCATTTTTTCACCACCACACAAAAATACGCGCAAAAAATAAGCAAAGAGTTGTTTAGGACAAAAAAAGAATCGATCGATCGATGACGACGAAGAAGAACGAAACCACGACAACGCCGCAAAGACGACGAGACGTCGGACACATCCGATCCGTTCTCGCGTCGACGACGTTGCGTTCGATGCTGTCGCAGATCGATCGCGCGAAACAAGGAAGTTTAGCAGGAGCGGGGTCTTTCGTCGTTTCTCTTGGACACGACGATACGTGCGAGACGGCGCTCAACACGTTGAAGAGATACAACGTTTTATCGGCGCCAGTTTTGGTGCAAAATGTCGGGTTGAATCGTGAAGACGAAAGAGCGACGTGTTTGGGTTTTTTCAGCGTCTCGGACGTGATCGATCCTCTCGTGGAAGCTTTCGAAGACGAGAAAAAGTTGGAGAAGATGGAAGATCCAATCAACATGTTGCAAGCGATGTCGTTGTTACGAAAAGTAGCGCCTGAAGTCTTCTCGAAGAAGATTATTCAAATCGGCAATCTCAGCGACGTGGATTTAGTCTTTGAACCGTACGCGAAAGAGTTGTCGATTCTGGAAGCGATGGAGAATTTCTTGGCGAACCAACACCATTTAGTGCACAGACTCGGCGTCTTCGACCCGCACGGGGAGATACATCGCATAATCTCGCAATCCGACATCATCAAGTTTTTGCAAATGAAGAACGAACAAGGTGTTTTTAAAGAGTTATCGAGATTAACAGTCCAAGATTGCGGTTTTTGCTCCTCGGAAAGAGCGCTCGGTCTCTGTTGCGTCGAGCCGCACGAACTTACGATCAATGTTCTGAAAAAACTGCGCGATCGAGATATCTCGTGTGTCGGCGTCGTGTACGAAGATGTGTTAATCGCGAACTTTTCAGCATCCGATCTCAGACGCGTGACGAAAGATCACGTCTCTATTTTGGGGTTACCGATCGCAGAATTCTTGGCATTGTCTCATCGCACGAGTTACGGCGGGTACTCGCATATCGAGAGTCAGCACGTGAGTCACGCGTTCTTCCAAAAGATGAACGAAGACAGTCCAACCGCGGTCGATCGACGGGATAAAGCAATCGAAAAAGACGAAATATTTTTACAGACCGTGGGAGTGTCGGCGACGATCTCTGATGTTTTGAACGCGCTTACGTACGTTCACCGCGTGTGGGTGGTCGTCGAAAAACCGAAACTGAATGCTGGAAAGCCTCTCGACGTTATTACGTTGACGGATGTTCTTCGTCTGTTCATCTCGGAAGAGAACGATGCTTTCGGCGAAGAGAATAAATAAGAAGAAGTCTTAAAACTTAAGTGCTGTGGGTACTTTCAAGAAGAAATAAACACTCTGTCGTATGAACACAACACACTAGCACTATATCACTTACGCTGTTTTCGCCCTTGTTTTCTTTGAAACGCGTTTCCTCCTGCCGATCTCGACGGCGCTTTCGTCGGTCTCGCCGGCATTTTCTGTTCGCGCCTTCGAAGATGTTTCGCAATTTTCCCTCTATCGTACTCTTCGTCGAGCTCGTCATACCCGCGAGACTTTTTAACGTTCTTTTTCTGAGATGTACTAACTTGCTGGCGCATTCCCATCGCGCGACTTTTATTATTATCGTCGTCGTCGTCGTCGTTCCAACCTCGAGTATTTTTATCTCTTTGCGCTCGTGATTTCAAGAATGTCTTTATCATGTTTCCTTTATCCCTCTTATTTTCCTTATCTCCTTCCTCGTCGTATCCTTCGTCGTCGTCGTCGTCGCTATACGATGCTCGTTTACTGCGTCTTCTTTGCTTGCCGATGCCGAAATCAGGTGACTTTGATCCGCTTCTATTTTGCTTGAAGAGTTTTGATTTTACCACGTCGCGAGAATTCTTCCCGGCTGAGCGCCCGGCGCCTCGCTTCCCGTTTCTTCTCGCCGATATCACCGTAACTACGTCTTCTTCTTCTTCTTCCTCGTCTTTTCTTTCGTCTTCTTCGCTGCTGCTAGGGCTATTGCTGATATTTTTATCTCGTTTGCTTTTCCTCGTCATCACCTTCTTCTCCTTCTCTCTTTCTTCATCGAGCTTTCTTTTCTTCGCTTGGAAATCTCTCGTGAGTTCGTCCATTCGATTTTTATCCACGTTTCCAGTGTTTGTTTTCCTCGTCGTCATCGTCCCCGGAGCGTTGCGTAAAGAGTAAAAGAGAAGGTACGCCTTTTGTCTCAAAACGGTCTTTTCGGAAACATTCGTGACGGATTCGTCGTCCATCTCAAACCAGAATCCATTTTGCGCTTTGACGTAAGAATAATAATGACCAGAGTTCATGGAACTTCCCGCGTGGACTAAAACACCAATCAAATCGTACACCGAGGACGACGATGAAAAAGCTTTCTCCGTGCTACTACCACCCATAATATCATCGAGAACGGCGTTATTAGCACTTTTACTCCTCTTCTTCCCGCGGCGACCTTCGTTAATTTTCAAAATTGAGGTTAAATACGATGTTAAATCTAACACCAACGGGTATTCGATAAACTGCGATAACTTCCCTCTCCCGAAAGGAACAAACTCGAAACGCTTCAGTTGGATTTGCAACACGTTTGGAGCTTTATCCACGCTGAATTGCTTCTTCGCTCGCGATAACTTCTTGCACCCTTCGCATCTATACTTGTTATCGCCGTCTAGAACTTCCACTCGCGTGAACAACTTAAGTGCTTGTTCTAAAGATTTCACCTTCGCGCACTCTAAACTCATATCCATGCACGGATCTAACTTTGCCGACTCTCTCCCGCAGCTTTGACACGTCACGCACGAACGCAACTGCCCACCGAATACGCGCCAAATGAACGTCGTTTCCGCCTCTTTCGACTCTGGATCGATTGCATTCGCAGTAAGCTTCTTTCCATTTCGAGTATTCGACGAGCTTCCGTCGTCCACCCGGCCTAACATGCAGCACCTCTTGTGCATGGAATCTAACAAACACCTCGCGAATTCGTGGGAATCCTCTTGTCTTCCTTTCTTAAACGTCTTCGACAGCGCGCGAATATTCTTCACGAACGCCGTCGGTGGTACCGCGTGATGCTTGTTCTTGGAATGTATCAACGTGTTCTTTACTAAATTACCCATCTCGAACAACGAGTTGAATCCTGAGCTCAAATTTTTATGCTTTTGATGTTCGTTGTTCAAGAAAAAGTTTGCCAAAGCTGGCGTATACGTGAGGCACTGCAAAACCGCGTTTAAAAAGCAGGTGTTGCCTAAATTTTGCAAACCAGAGCCGATCTTAGAGACGGTTTGCCATTCCATTTGAATCTTGGAAAGAGGATATAAGTCGTTTCCTTTCTCTTTTTCTTCCTCTTCTTCCTTCTTTCGCTTCTTATTTATGTTCGCGCGAGTATCTTCGTTGTCTTTTTGAGATGATTTGTTGTTCTTATCACCATCTCTATTCTCATTCAATCCATTCAATACTATCGTTCTTCCTACTCTCCGTCGTCCATTTTGACCACTGGTGTTGTTGTTCGTCATCATTCCTCCCAATATTGACGACGGTTCCGCTCGTCTGTATTTTTTGTTGTTATATTTTGTTGTTGTTGTTGATTATGGTGATGTTAAAGGTGTCAGTCACTTCTACTAAAATTTGATCTCTTTTTGGCATCAATTCCCGCCACGCGACGACGACGACGACGCGGTTCTTTGTTTCGAAAACAAAGAACGTCTTTTGACGAAGAAGACGAAGAAGAAGATGACAAAGGAAAATAAGAAGAAACTACCACACAAAAAGGATGAGTGGATTTCTTTTTGTGTTTGATTTCCCCCAATTTTGATGTTAAAGAGAATTTGAGTTCACAACTCTCAATTTGAGTAGAGTAGTAAATTCACACAACACGATTAGTATACCTGGCTGGAACAAAGTTCACTCGTCTCGACGCTCTGAAAGATGCGATACCGTTTTGGGGGTCGATCAGTGGTGGTAATACTACGGCGTCTCTCTTCTTCTTCTTCTTCTTCTCTTTCATTTATTATTCAGAGAAGAGATGATGAAAAGAGAGAGAGAGAGAGTATGTATAAATACAAAAGAGTACGAGAGAAAACAGTTTCAAAGTGTGGCTTATTTCTCAGTCAGTTGTTGTTTAAAGCAGACGAGTTTTGCTTTAATTTTTTTTCGCGAAAGAATTTGCTCTCACAAACAACAGAAAAAAAAAACAACACCAATACTCATAGAACAATCGCTTTTCGTCGTGATAACATAATACATTTTACGCGCAAAAGCAATCAAAATCAATCATGTTTGAGGAGTACAACCAGGTGGTGAAAACGGCGAAAGAGCTTTCGAGAGAAGACTTCGAGAGTTTTGAGTTTCAACCGAAGAAGAAAGTTCGGGAAATGTTTGAGAAGTTGATGACTGCGACTACTGAAGAAGAAGAAGAAGAAGAAGACGATAAAGAAGAAGAAGAAGAGAAAAAGAACAAAAAGGATGCAACGACGACGACGACGAAGAAGCGGAAAGCAACGACAGAGAAGACGAATGATAACTTATTAGCTTCTTCTTCTTCGAATCTGTCGACCGTGATGAAAATGATGCGACAGATTTCACCCACTGAGTTGGCGTGTAAGTTGAACTCGAAACATAAAGACGCGGAGGAGAAACCGACAAGTTCGGAGAGAATCCTCTCTAGATTATTATCGACCTCTTCTGCGTCGACGACGAAGAGTAAGAAAGGAGAAAAGAAACCGCCAGAAACCGTACAGGTAAAAAAGAAGAAGAAAACGAAAGAAGAAGGAGAACCGGCGGCCGAAGCCGAAGAGCAGGAGGTGGAAGAGGAAATAGACGAGAGATTAAAGCTCGCGAGAGAAGCCATGGAGGCGGCGAAAACGTCCAGAAAAGTGCACAAAATAAAAGACCACGGTGGTTTGAAAGCGGTGATCGAGAAAAGAGACTTTGCCGGGATGGTCATGGAGGTGGAAAAGACGTACAAAGAGGGCTCGAAAGAGGCGAAAGCGGCCGAGGAAAAGGAAAATCTAAAAGGACAAAAAATGAGCGGCTTAGACGCTTTGATTGCCAAGATTGAGAAATCAAAGAAGATGAGCGTGCTAGATAAGACGAAGATGGATTGGAAGAAAGTGAAAGATTCGAACGAGGAGATTGACGAGGAGTTGGAAATGCACAGAAAGTCCAAAAACACGTACACCGAACAACAATCGTTTTTGCAACAAGCCGAGTATCGAGAATACGAAAAGGAAAGAGACGCGCGTTTGGCCGCAAACGCTCGAAGAGGCCCGGGGATTTAATTATAGATGTAATAGTAATAGTTTTAAATGGATAAGTCCATGTATATATATACATATATACATATATAATAATAAAATCCTAATCTCAAACGTGTGTGGTAAATAATTTGTGTTACAGTCGTCCTTCGGCACGAGAGAGAGAAAGAGATCTTCAATGACAACAATAACAATGATTTGTCATATTCATCATCGTCCAATCTGCAACTCTAATAACGCATCGACAAACAGTTTCATATGTTTCTTTTTCTTTTTATCTCGTCAACTCTTTTTTCTAAATAGTATCTCTTCTTCTTCTTCTTCTTCTTCTTCTTCGAGAAAGAGAGAGAGTAAATTCGCGCACTTCCGCAGAGGGGTACTACTTCCACTCCTCTCGCTCAATTCTCTCGTTCTTGTTCTCTTCTATAATTCACTCTCTTTCTCTCATAGTAATAACATACACATGCGCGGCGTGTATTTGAATACACTGATATCAGCTCACTCTGTCACACGCGCACACGCATATATCTTACTTAGATCGTGCCAGAAGGTTGCCCAGGCCTCGGCGGCATCATAAACGAAAAGAACCCGTTCGACTCGGACGCGTCGTCGATGAACAAGTCATCCGGCACTCTCGCCGCAGAGTGCGCACCAATCCCCAACAAAGCCACGCCCATCCCGGAGAATATATACGTCCCCGCGGAGGACAAGAAAAATATAATCAACGCGGATAAACCAGTCATGCCTAACATTTTCTCTCTCGAAGACACTTCTCGTTCGCCAATCTTCAAAGGTTCTTGACGAATCATAAACACGTACGCCCACGCGGCGGAGATTGCGCTCAAAATCAACAAACTCGACGGATGATACAAAATAAACGCAGATAAGATCCCCATCGTGGCAATCATGTAGTTAATTTTGAAGTAGTTCAAGTTCTTTTGCATTCGACTGGTGGCGTCGGAAAAACTCGCCGGTTTCGAATACGCCGTTCTATCGAGAATTTCTGACATTGGTTTTCTTTGGGAGAAGACGTGTAAGGAGACATCTTTAATTCTCGCAGCGGCGGTGATGACCGGCTGCAACGGAGAGTTGGAAGGGGTGTCCGCAACGGCAGCTGAAGAAGTCGGAGTTCCGGTGGACATTTTATTATTCTTTATTTATTATAATAATAGTTTGATATGTGCGCGCGCAGAAAGAAATGTGTGGATTATTGCACACTTTTGCAAGATCTTCGTCTTAATTTGGTTTCCCCCCCTTTTTCCTTCTCAAAATGAGATATCCGAAATTTAGAGAGAATTTCTGGTCCAAAATGCTCCTTAGCTCCCCCCCATTAGGGTTTAGCAGTCTTTGAAAAATTCCTTTTCCTCTTCTAAAAAGTCACACCAAGAAAGAACGTCAAAGTGTTCTTTTGTGTTGTTCTTGAAGAACATAGGAACAACAATAATAGTAGTGTTATCATCCTATTAGACGATTTTCGTGTGTTGTTGAGAGAGACACAATAATAACAACAACATCAACATCATCATCAAAGAGAGGAGAAAACAGAGTGTAACAGAGAATAATATACTTTCAAACTATTATAGACGATGACGATGATGATGACTTCAACAACAACAACGATATCTTCTTCTTCTTCTTCTATCCATCATCATTTTTCGGGAAGGAGTTGTACGACGCGATCGAATAATGAGTTACGACGCAGCACAAACATCACCAAAACAAACAAAATAAGAAACAAAATCAAAGCAGCGGCTGCGGAACCGCCGGTGCTGCCATACAGAGTCGGACACGGGTTTGATTTGCACCGCTTGGAATCCACTGCGGAATTCCCAGAGTTGAAGTTGATATTAGGCGGCATCGAAGTGCCGCACGATCGCGGGTGCGTCGCGCACTCGGATGGGGACGTTTTGTTGCACTGCGTGGTAGATGCCATCACTGGCGCGCTCGGTTTGCCGGATATTGGCCAGTTGTTCCCGGATAACGATCCGAAATGGAAAGGCCAAACGTCGGACGTGTTTATTTACGAAGCCATTCGATTGATGAAAGAAGCCGGGTACGAGTTGGGGAACATCGATTGCACATTAATCGCGCAAAGACCGAAGATTTCGCCGCACAAAGAAAAGATTAAGAAAAACTTGGCGAAGTTGTTGGACGTGCACGAATCCGTGGTGAATGTCAAAGCGAAGACGCACGAAAAGGTGGACTCTTTGGGAGAAAATAGAAGCATCGCGTGCCATACTGTTGTGATGTTGATAAAAGCGTAAAACATTCAAACTCGTATTTGTTATTATTATATAGAAATTAGTGTATCTCTCTGCTCTGATGTCTCTCTCTCGTTTGCTTTGTATGTATGTAAATCGTCGTGTTGATTATTTACCGCCACTCGTGATGTAATCTTCCAAGACGTCAATCTCTTCGTCCTGTTCCGCAATCAACGCCTTCACCACGTCGCCCAACGAAACGATGCCTTCCAACGTCTGCGACTCGGTATTGATAACTGGAATGTGTCTGAAATGACCACTTGTCATCGCTTGCATCGCAGCTAAAACAGAACAATACGGTTCCACTGAAATGAGTCGTTTCTCTCCCGTCGATTCGTCCTTCGCTGGTGTCATAATCTCTCTCACCGTCGTCAAGTCTGTGACTTTATTCGTCGCCACCGCTCTCAAATAATCTCTTTCGCTCACGATACCGGCTATCGCGTTACTCTTAGGCGAGTAATACAATTCTTCCAGATGAATCTTCTTGCTCTTATCCACGTCGAGCTTATGAAAGTCCATCACAACCAGCGCTCCGACGTCCATAGCGTGCATCTTCCTCACCGCGTCGTCCACCGAAGCGTCGAGCGTCGTCCTATTTTATATTTTTATCACGTACAGTCAGACAGTCAGAAAAGCTTTTCGAGAGGTTTTACGATAAAAAAAGAATAACGCGCGCGTTCGTAAAGTAAAGCGTTGAGTAATAGTAGTAGTAGTCGTTCGTCGTCTTACCAGTGCGCTCGTTTCGCCAGCGATCCTTCCTTTCGCTGCTTGCTCTTCACGATGTCATCGACGACGACTGGCTTGTACACGCAGTGTCCTTTATCTTTCCGTATTTTTGCGTTTATTTTCACCTGTTTGCACAAGCAAAACGTCTCGGTCGTCGTTTGTTGTTGTTGTTGTTGTTGTTGTTCAGTTTCCTCCGCGTCAGCCGCCGCCGCCGCCGCTGTTATCCTCCTCCTCGTTTTCGAGAAGAGGAGCTCATCCACCAAAGCTCTTCCTCCTCCTCCTCCTCCTCGCGAGGACGAGGAAGTGGAAGAGAGAAAAGTTCTCGCCGCTCGACGCATCAAAGTACTCTTCTGTTGTTAAAGTGTGCTCTTTTTTTGACGAGCGCTTTTCAATCGATCGAGTATTTTTCTTTTTTCTCTCTCTCTCCACAAAAAAAAACAAGAATGAGCAAAAGAAGCTTCTTGGGGGATGGAACTACTCTTTCTTCTTCTTCTTCTCTCATAATCTCTGCCGCTGCTTCTGCTGCTTCTGTTCACCCACTCTACCAAAAGCTACTTTCTTCTCTGCTGACGACAAAGACGCAACAAAATCATCATCGTCATAATTTTTGTCGCCGTTCTTGGTATTCTTCAGAGAGTAATAAAGAAGAATTAGAAAAAGAAATTGGATATTACACCGGGAAAAAACGGAATCCGTTGACGGACACGCGTTTACACCAATACGATCGAAGACCTCCACCGAACGCGTTGTGCGAGATATGCTCGAGGCGATTTTGCTCGTGCGAAGAAAATAGAACGATGAAGCGTAAACCAGAAATGCCTGGACCGGAGGACTGTTGTCAATCCTCGCCGCAGTGTAAGTTTTGCGTTTGGACGATATACGACGAACAGTTGGCAGAATACGAAACGAATAAAGAGTTGTACATGGATAAGTTGAAGTAAAATGCATGAAAAAGAAGGAGAAGAAGATGAAGTAAAAAGCATCGACATTGTTCATGAAGACGATACGTACATCGTCTTCCAGAACGGTTTGCGATTGAGCAAACCGTACGCGTTTGATTTCATCGCCAACGTCAAGAGAAGATGGTGCGAGGTTGAAAATGAAGAAGAGAATAACATCGTTGATATCTTTCACAAGGAGTTTCCGAATTTGCCGAGAGAGTACTACGCGCAAGCTTTCAAAGATGGACGGTTACGCGTAGAAGATAAAAACGCATCTTCTGTATCTCGGAGTCACAAAAAGAAGAGGAAAAAAGAAGACGACGAGAAAGAATATTTTCCAGCCTTGGTTCCAGGACAAACCGTTCGCCACTTGGTGCACAAACACGAGCCGCCGGTGCTTTGTTCCGAGAACGAGATTGAAATTTTAGAAGAAGTAGACGATATCGTCGCCGTGAGAAAGCCGGCAACTGTTCCGGTGCATCCAACCGGACAGTATCGAAACAATTCAGTGGTGGAAATCTTGCGTCAACGTTTACCAGAGATGAATGATAAAAAGAATACTTCTCCTCCTCCTCCTTTGTTACCTTTGCACAGGCTCGATAGGAACGTTTCTGGGTTGTTGCTCATGGCAAAAACGTCCAAGGCGGCTAAGATTGCGACAGATTTAATCGTTTCAAATAAAGTTCGAAAGGAGTACGTCGCGAGAGTGAAAGGTTTGTTCAGTAAGGAAACGACGTGTGAAGTACCTCTTGGGTTTTGCGGCAAAACGCACGTCGCCACGTGGCCATCTGATTCTTCAACACCTTCTCCTTTATATAAATCAGCCAAGACGTCGTTTACACTGATCAAACACTTTTCAGAACTGGACGAAAGCTTAGTGCGATGCGTTCCAGAAACCGGGCGAACGCACCAAATTCGAGCGCATCTAAAAATACTCGGACATCCAATTGCGAACGATGTCGTATACGGCGGCCGATTGTCGCCGAGACAAACGAAGCTACAAGACGAGTATCAGAAAATGTGCCATAGTTTCACACTCAACGACGACCGTCTTCGTCGCGAGGACGCAAGAGCTGCTGCTACCAATGACGACACTTTTAAATGGGATAAAATCAAACATACCACCGAGTGTCCACATTGCCCGTTGGTGTGTTGGTTTGGAAGTCGCGCGACGCACGATTTGGAAGCTATTTATTTACACTGCATCAAGTATAGTTTTAAAGAGAGTTGGACGTTTGAGTGTTTGCCGTTACCGAACTGGGCAGAGGAGGGTTCGTTTTAATAGTAGCGTGATAGTAGTGATAGTAGTAATAGTAATAGCAGTACTAGTAGTAGGCCATAGCCGCGCGTTAATTAAAATACTGTACCGTAGGTACACGTATTATTATTTATTCTTACGACACGAAACAAAAAGGGGGCCGGCTTCTCTCTAATACCAATCGCTTTCGATCCCAATCTTCCGAACGCTCCTCACCGGCAACGCGTAAATCGGGTCAATTTCTTCTAATCCTTCGTGTTTCATCAGAGATAATCCAGCGATACCAAAGAAAGTGTGATAAACATCCGGTTCATCGTCCGGACGATCCGAAATACCCCCGCTGATATCGTCTTGACACCTCAATATAAACGCTTTCAACTTATCTAAATCGATCCAGTGTTTTTTCTTCAGCGCGGCGAGCGAAGACAACACCCACCACGAGTAACACACGTCCGGTAACTTTTCCGGACGTCCGTTCAAACCACCCACTTTCACTTGTCGTTCGGCTAACCACCACGCTAACTTGTCGTTCTCTTCTTCCTCGTCGTCGTCTGCTGTGTATAATAAATCCAACTGATTGCAAATCTGCAACGCGCCTACGCATACGAAAATCTGCCCGGCGTGAGATTCGCCGCCCGGAGTGGACCCAAACCCACCGTCAAAGTTTCTACATTTCATTATAAACTCGCACCCTTTATCGACGTCGACTATTTTACGCATAATTCCTAAAGCTTTGCTCCTATTTTTGTCCTGATTATCCTCCTTCTTTTCATCGTCGCTACCTCCTATTTTCAGCGCTTCCAAACCGTCGTCGAGAAAACACTCCTCTCCCATGCCGTGCGCTAATAAGCTCAGCGCGGAAAACGCGCAGTAGGAAAACCTCGTGTCCACTTCTCCCCACTCATCCCCTGCAAAACTCCCGTCTTCTTTACTCTGTAACTTTGAAATCGCCGTGCATATTTTCTTCGCTCTTTCTTCGCTCAACTGTTCCTGCACGCATTCATACAACACGAAAATCTGAATCGCGCTTAAAGTGTACAACAAATGTCCGTCGTGTCCGGGAGCGCCGGCGAACAGAGACGATTTCTCGTCGTAACACTCGTTTATGAATTTCATCACGTCCTCTTTGCTCATTATTTCTTCTTCTTCTTCTTTGTCTTCTTTGTCTTCTTGATTGTTTTTATTCATCACCAACAATTTGTGTGCCGTCAGTCCCCAATACATTCCACTCAACCGTAAGTGTTCGGTTAAAGCGTACTCTATGGTTTCCGTGTCCAGACTGCTGTTTTTAATAAACTCTACGTGTTTGTGACTATGTAGTAATCTCAGAGATGATACAGATGATGATGTCATCGTGTGCTCTTTATGTTCTTCTTCTTCTTCTTCTTCTTCTTCTTCTTCTTCTTCTTCTTCTTCTTCTGTGATTCTGTGATGAAAGTTCTTTTCGCGGGGTGAAAAAGTCAGTCCCCGAAAAGCTCATAAGCAGGAGTTTTTCTGCTGTTTTGTTGCTTCTGCTTTTTTCGCACGACTTTTCACAGAAGAAAATTTAATTGACCTTTTTCCGTCGTTTTCCGTACAAATCCTCTCGTTATTCTTAGTACGGGAAAAGTCACGACTTTTGAGTTTAGGAGTGGTTATGAGGATGAGGATGATGACGACCCGGGAGAACAACAGTAACGACAAGAACGAGACAAAGGAGGAGGAGGAAGAATACGAAGAAGACAAAGAAGAAGAAGAAGAAGAAGGAAAGAAGAATACGAGGACGATGACGCTTCTAAAAGTCGGGAGTCGTTTGAAGAACGCTTCGAGTATAGACGAAATCCTACCGACTGATGCGTTGTTGCACGTCATCTCCTTCTTACCGAACGGCGCGGATGTGTTTAAATTCGCCTGCACGAATAAGAAGTTATATCGAATGCTCGTGGAAAACGACCGAGAGGATGAGAAAATATGGAAACGTTTGTGCAAGAAACAGGAGGATACGTTTAGTTTAGGAGGAAGAAATGGACGCGCGAGAGAGGATTTAGTCGTCGGCCTCGAGAACATAAACTATGGCAGAAGAGGAAGAAGACAATCACAATCACAATCACAACAACAACGAAGAGGAAGAGGACTTTTAGGAAGAGAAACGAAACCTTCGGCGTCCTTCAGCCAAAGTGCGCGAGAAGATGAGAAAAAATTGTCGAAGGGTTGGAGGAAAAGAAGAAGAAACAGAGCAGCGTTTATGGCACTAGCGGCAAAGGAAAAGAAGAGGAACGAGGAGGAGGAGGAGGAAGAAAGGGAGGAAAACTTTTTCAAGTGGAGAGATTTGTACGCCTGGAGAAGACGCGTACTCTTCTCCGCGAGACGAGCGCGAGAACAAGAAGACGAGGAAAGAAGAGCGTCGTTGGAATCATCGGCATCGCTCGAAGAAGACGAAGAAAAAGAGTGGACGCAATCGATGTCTACTTCCACTTCTTGGATGTCAACACATTTGAAGTATAGATTAGCCGTGTGTGACGATAAGTCTGTATTCACCTGCGACCCGCGCGAAGACGGCGGAATGATACGAATGCTGCACGAAACGACCATGAATCGATTCGTATTCACCAGTTTGACCTGGTCGAACAACGGCGAGTTGTTGTCAGTCTTGATGCAATCTTTGAAAGGGTACTCAGTTTTGTGCGCGGCGCCACACGAGAGCAATTTTTGGAGAGCTAAGATGAAATGCGATCTGAGCACGATGGCAAAACTATCCAGAGAAGATGATTTGGACGACGATGGAGATAGCGGCGGGAAGAATAAAAAAGGTTTGAAAATCATAGATGAGGAAGAAAAAGAGAACGAAGAGAAGAGGAGGAAATTGGCCGGAGATGTGTTGTCCGCTTTGGACGACTCTGCTGATGAAGGAAGAGTATTAGACGGAGAGGAAGAAAAAGAAGCCGAGGAATACGACGCGGATATGGACGTAAACTCTGAGAAAGCGGCTGAGGAAGAAGAGGAAGAAGCCGAGGCGTTTCCTTTGTCCAAGAAAATCTTCGACATTTACGAGTCAGAAGAAGAAGAAGAAGAAGAAGAAGAAGAAGAAGAGAAAGAAGAAGACGATGAAAGGAATGAAGGCGGCGACGACGAAGGTTGCAAGAAAAAGCGCAAAACGACGAAGCATACTTCCTTTTTGCTACAAACAGCCTCGGGAAAGAAAAGAGGAGAGAAGAATGACACGTCAACGAAAAAGAGAAAGACGATTTACGAAAAGAAGGAAAAGAAAGAAGTCACGATCAAGTTACCGTCTTCACCTCCTCCGCTCGTTAATTGTATCGTCTTGCCGACGACGATGGTTCCCTTTGGAATTCAGTTTGCTCCGTGCGGAACAAAGTTGGCCATTGTTGCGAAAGAAAAAGCGATCGTACCGCAAGTTCAAGCGCAACAACAACCAACGGTATCAGCAGTTCCAGTACCATTACCGCAACCTGCGATAGGAGCAGCGGAAGCAGCAATAGCTAACGACGGCAATAATGATGATAATCCACCTGCCGCAGCCGAACTCGATGAGGTAGGCGGTGAAGTGAACGCGCAAGCGGCAGTGGCCGAGACGGTTGCCGGGGCACCCAATCAAAATAATGTGGGCGTTCAGACGATGGAAAATCAACAGCAACAACAACAAAACACGGTCGATCCTCCTCCTCAGGTTCCAGAGATGCAAATGCCACAAGGGCGAGATGTCTCGTTATCCATGCTCGATTTAGTACAAACGATGAATTCTCTGTATGGATTCGCGAACAATGGGTTGAAATTTCCTCGAGCGTCTCATCCAGGTGGCCGCGAGATTGTGCAGAAGATTGAACAGAAAGATGCGAGCATGTTCTTCTCGTTCGCGCCGGACAATTCGGGTGACATGATAGGCATTTCGAAAAAGTTGAGCGCATTGCGCTTGATTGAAAATGCGACGAATCTTCCAATTTCTAGAGGAAAGAAAAAGAAATCTTTATTTCCCGAGGACGAATTAGACGCGTATCATCGTGGTAACGGTGATTATCATCGCCACCATCACGACACGTCAACGCCGGTGCCGTTATCTTTTCAACAACATTACATCAATTCCAACAAAAGATCGATGTCGGAAGAAGGACAGCGGAGAGGAGACATGATGGCTTTGGACGATGATGAAGTTGATTTAAACGAATTAAATGTCATGAATGAACACGCGCGAATGCTCCACTCATGGGAACAACGCGAGGCCGAAGTCATTTCTGGGTTCCTCAAGTATCCACTTTGGAATCGAACGAAAAAGTTTGTTTGCACCGTGGCGAATCATTCACTCACTCCCGCAATCTCCAAGTTGACCTCTTTCGTCACAGAAAGTGGTCAAAGACTGATTCAAGTGTGTCGACAGCCCGTGCTTCAGTTACGTTTGAAGAGAAAACGAGGAATGCGGATGATGAATGATTCCGATAATGAAGAGTTCAATGATGACGATAGTTTTCGCAGTCTATCGAGCGACCAACACGACGGACGTCAGCATGATGATATGGCAGGTGGATATACGAACAGAAGGGTGATACCACCGCAGATTAACAAGTTTTCTTCGTTATCCTCAAAGCAGTTGTACGAGCAAGAAATGATGTCGCTGAAAGAAACGACGAGGGTGCCCCTCGCGCGCTCTGAGTCAAAGGCTCGATTTTGCAAGAAGAAGGATGTGCTTTGGCAAATCGGCAGAGGGCACGTTCCAATTACGCACCACGTGCATTGGATTCCGGGTAAACGAAACACTCAAAATCAGATGACGGCGGCTTCGTCACGTGGACATTGGTTGGTTCCGTTTACTTTACCAGATTCCTTTCCTCCGATTACGTACATGATGCTCATACCAGCGCCGCCGTCATCTCTTTCCTCTTCTTCAAAATCGACGGCAACCACAGAACTTGAAGTTGGTGAGAGGGAAACTTTTCTCGACGACGACGGCGAAGAAGAGGGTGAGGAGGAACCTCTAAACGTGGACAATTACATCAAAGATGTCATCGCCAAACACCAACAAAATCAGCTGTTTGACCAACTTTCGAAAGAACGCGAGCTAGGTGCCAAGAGAGATATTTCAAAGTTTGAAAAACTCATCGTGTGCGAAGTTCAACCTTCCTCTGTGTTTGTTGAACCAGATGTGACGGTCCCGTTTGTGCTAGCCGCTAGACCTGGTGGCGAGCACGTCGCGTGGGCGGACGAACGCGCCGTTTACTTGAGACGCACGGACCCGATCAAAGGTGGACCAATCAGCGACGCGGTGAAAATTCTCGATTTGAACGCGTGCACGTTTAGTACCAGAGACGAATATAACACCGAGTTTATGACGTACGAAGCATACGGCCAAGGATTAGCGGGTGACCAGCCGCTAAACGCAATCGTGGAACCGATTTTATACTACGTCGTCGCTTTGAAATGGTCCAACTCTGGCGATAGGTTGTTGATATGTTTGTGCACCGTCTTTAGCGGCGCAAGCACGTATTGCGTATACCAGTGGGTCACTTGGGATCCGCCCGGAGCTTTCTTTTACAAGGAAGAGGACTTTCCGTTTGAGGATATTTGTAACACCTTGTTAGACGATAGCGCAAGCGCGCTCGAGGTGGATGAAAACGGCCGCATTGAAGACTGCGCGACAATTACCATCGGCAGTTATTTTTTCCCTTCTCGACAATTTAAAGAAAAAGTCTTGTTAGTTGATGGTGGATTGAAACAAATCTGGTCGCCAAACGAAGACGCAATCGTGTTTCCAGTCATGCTTTCGATCAAGAAAAGTCCTCTGCCGACATACACAACGAGCACGCAAACCAACGCGACGCAGCAGCAGCAACAACAGCAGCAGCAACAAAATGCGTTCGTCGATTTCATTGTCATCCAAGAATTTCCTCTCGCATCGAAAAAGACGACAAGCAGCGATGAGAAGAATAACAGAACTAATAAAAAGAAAGGTAACAACATTAGAAATAGTAAGCAGCAGCAACAAAAACAACAACAACATCACGAAAAGGAAGAGAGATTGCGAACGTATCAAATCGACGACGAAATAGCGATTCCGTTTTGCGCTAGGTTTCTCCCGAAGAAACACAAAGGTAAAAATTTCATTCGAGTTTGCGAAGGCAAATTCTGCGCGTGGTCGCAATAGGGATGTATTATTTTATCATAAAAAACAACAACAATTCTTCTATCGAATCATCAATACTTTGTTATTGCTTGGTGCAGTATGAACCCGCCAATAGCAAGTAACAGCAATCCCATCCCGAGCTGTAACGTTTCTTTCCTTATAAACTCCAACAGCCTCACGCCGATGCACACTCCGATTAACGCGAAACTAGTGATCAACAAACACAACCCACCGTCGGGTTGATCGATGCCAGTTGCCAACGTGCTGATAATCGCACCGGTACCCAACGCGGCGCTCATAACCGCACTTAAAGCGACCAGGACTTTTCGGTGAACAATTTCACCTTTCCACATGATAACCATGGGCAAGAACGTAATCGGTCCACCGGTACCGGTCAAAACGCTGATTAAACCGACCAACACGCCGATGATAAACAGAATGACTAAATCTATACGCGTGGGATCCGACCACTGTTCGAGAACAGTCATGTTCTCGTACGCATCTTTATCTACTACTTCTACTGTTCGTTGACTCTGCTCTTCTCCTTCTGCATGTGGCGGCGCTTCGACTCCAGCCGACATCTCCACCTCCTCCAACATCCGTTTCTTCTTCGCCGCGTGTAACACGTACAACCCTCTTAAATCTCTAAACCCAGCTAATAAACTAATCGCGGCGATCAAATACGTCAACACGCCTCTAGGAGACGAGTCCAGTAAAAGCGCGCCAGATAAGATAGACCCTAACGCGCTCCCGCACCCGACGATGAGACCACATTTCCACGGCACGCACTTCGTGTATTTGTGCAAAAGGTACACTCGCACGTACACGGTTGGTGTGAACGCGACGAATAAGGACACGATGGCCAATTTCGCTTCCACTCCGGCGACTAACAGAGATGGGGTCATGACGACGCCACCAATACCTTATTAGTATTTTGTTTTTGTCGTTGAAAAGAGAAGAGAGTATGAGTGCGTGAGGAGTGCGTTGTTACGTTCTTTTCCGATGCAAAGCGCAACCGATGATGAGATTTGAGATTTGACGAAGAAGAAAAGAAGGAAGAAGTATACGACGATAAAAATGATGAGAGGAAGAGGAAAGAAGAAGACGTACCTACGGAACCGACGAGCAAAGCACCTATGCCACACCCGATGGCGACGACGGTAATTTGACCCGGGTCCATGGAGGAGACCACCGTGTCCATTCTGCTTCAAAATGTTCTTTGTATACGACGAATGAGGACATGACGTTATCTACGACGAAATTTATTTATGACTCTGCGTTTGCTACTTTTAAAAATTGTCTACGTAGATCATTGCGCTTTACAATTACTCTGTTGTTGTCTATCTTCTCTAATACGCACCTTCTGGCGGCGGCGGTGGTGGCGGCGGCGGGACAGTCCCTAACTCACCTTCCTCCACTGGCATCGGTGGCGGCGGTGGAGGTACAAAACCCGCCGATGGCGCGTCCGGGATTGGAGGTGGAACGCCCGCCGTGCCGTCCGAAGGCGGAGGCGGCGGGACGTTCACGTTCGCAATCGTTGTCGGCGTCGATCCAATAGGTGGTGGAGGAGGTGGTGGTATGCCCGTGCCTAAAGGTGGCATGATGCCGCCGAGAAACGCCGGACCGACTCCCCCTGTACCACTTCCTCCTCCTCCTCCTCCAAATTGTTGTTGTTGCATCATCATGTTCATTGGAGGGATACCGCCGTACCCTACTCCCGCTCCTCCTCCTCCTCCCGCTCCAAACCGAGGAGGTTGATGGAGTAAGTTATTATTACTATTGTTTCTATTCGGTGGTGGTGGTAATCCACCAGTCACGGCTTTATCTTTCAAGTAAACCGGCGGCGGCGGTAAACCGGATTGAATTTTCTTTTTCTCACTTTTCTCTTGGTCTTCGTTAGCAACCGCGGTCGGATCGTTCACGCCGATTTCCGAGAGAAAGTTTTGATATTCCTTCGTCAACTCTTGAGGAATTTTATTATTAGTAGTATTACCACCACCGCCACCATTCGTGGTACCTTTCCCTTTCATCGGGCAATCGCCGGTGGGATGCCCGCCGTCGCCGCAAATCGCGCACGCCACGCCAGCTTTAAATCCAACCAATTTATTGTTTTCGTTTTCTGGACAGTGCACGCCGCTGTGACCCATCCCGCCGCAAATCAAGCAATACTCCGGTCGATCTTGAAATGTGCCGTTAATCATCGCCAACTCTTTCAATTGCGCTCGTTTATGGTGATTATACCCTTCGTCGATGGGCGTTAGAATCTTTTGTACCATTTCCGCCGCCATATCTACCGCCTCGTCCGTGTCGCCTTCGATAACTACGTGTAACGGCTCGTCCTCTTTATAGTCCGTTCTGTTGTCTCTGCTCGCGTTTCCTTTAATGCACCCTTTCCCTCTCAAAACAATCCTCGTGTTTGTTTCTCTTTGTAACCTTTTCTGCGTGTTCCCTCTCGGCCCGATGATTAAGCCGACAAAGTTATACCCGGGATACTCCTTCTCCGGAACGAACAACTTCCTCGTCTTCTTCTCCGGTCGATAATCCTGCGGCGCGGTGAAATTTTCCGGATCGTTCTTCAGTAAAAACTCGCACACTCGGTTCCTCTCTTTTCGTATTTTATCTCTCACTCTTAACTCTCTGCTGTTGATTTTAAACCCGGTCACTTTATCGTACTTTGGTGGAGGACTCGGACTTCTCTCTCGTTCCGGCCTCGGGTCCGTAAACTCTCGTCGTTGTAACTTTCCGGATAAATCGTAGAACCGTTTGTAGTGATCTTCTACGACCGGGTTTTCGTGTGGTTGTCTCGTCAGTCCGTTTAATACGTCCGTGTTCTGTCCGAACCCTTTGGCGGCTAAGTGTTTGAAGATTTTCGAAGGGTCCAAGTCTAAAGAAATATTATTATTAGAGTTGTTGTTGTTGTTTCTCTCAGACGAAGGAACGATCGTCAGTCCCATGCCGGGAGGGAGTCCTAATAACGAAGAAGAAACTCCTCCTCCAAACTCGTTATTATTAGTAGTACTGTTATTATTATTAGGAAGAGGAGGTGGAGGTGGAAATGCGAACGTTTTTCCTTCCTCCGTATCTGTCCTCTTCCTTTCTTTTTCTGTTTCTTCGTCGTCCAATAATGCGTTCGAGTGATTTTGATGATGAGATTCCCAACGGGATTTTCTTTTCCTTCTCTTCTCTTCTTTCGTTTCTCTTTTCGTCTCCAGAGTCTCCTTTTCCGCTTCATCCGCGATAGCAACAGCAGCAGCAATACCCTGGGTGTCGTCAGCATCGACGCGTTTTGGGGAGGAGGAAGGCATCGTTCCGGTCTCTTTCTTTTCTTCTCTCGTGATGTGATGAAGATTTTCTGAAGAAAACGACAGACAGAAAAGAAGTTTTATTGAGTTTTTTTGAAAAGAGAGAAAATTTTTGAGAAAAATACACACGATGGGAGAGAGAATATAAGAGAAACATAGAACACGCGGCGAAGAGCAAAGCGCGTACTCTTTAAATCGATGATTATCGTATTATTATTCGTGTTAGTATTATGAGATGGCGCTGTTTACGCGTACGTGTGCACCGCGTTTTGTAAAATAGAAATTCTCTCTCTCTGTCTCTCTCTGTGTTTGTGTTTGTGCGAAGCTTTCTGTGCGGTGAACAACAACACCAACCGCAACAACGTTTTTTTATCTCATCAAACTGCGTTTTAGTTTTCCTTATCCTCAACGACGGCTTCAATGGCTTCTTCTTTTTCTCCTCCTTCGCTTTTCGGTTCGTATTCTTTCGGTTGTTCCGGGATGATTTCGTATCGGAAAACAATCCCGGCTCTGTTGGTACCGTCGTTCGCGTCGGTAGTGCCTAACACGTGTCGACAGTCTTTGGCGATCGCGCACGAGCGGATGACGTCGAGCATGGTGCCCGAGTGACGCTCGTGAGGGAGGAGTTTCGCCGCGAGTAAAGGCGAAGAAGGTTGAGCGGCGTCGTCGCTAAGACCGTCGTTTCCATTTTTCTTCGCGTTTAAATCGTAGACGTAGACGATGCCATCTCTGGTACCGTTACCACAGGCGAGGAACGCGCCATCGTGGGATAAACCAAACGATACGGTTCTTTTCCCGTTCGTTTTCGACGTCGGCGCGGGAGCGTTGGATTTTGCGTCTTCCACGCGAAACGTGGTTTCAATCTTCGCTTGGTCAAATCCATCGGAAAAATCAACCACGGAAACCTCCGAGGAGGCGCTTTTCGCGACGAGAATCTGCCTTCTTTTCGGTGCGTTGATGATGCTATCTTCTTTCTTCTTCTTCGTGTTGTTGTTGTTGTTGTTATCCGTCGTCGTTTTCTTCTGTTTCTTCTTCTTGTTATCTTCTCCTTCTTCGATATCTCCCTCGAAGCTTTGGATGCAATCGATGCCGATGGATTTGGATTTCGCGGATGCTTGGCCAAACCCAAAATTCACCGTCGCGTAACATTTCGAATCTTTCGATGCGTCCACGGAACTCATCTTCTTCGGATAAGTAGTAGCAGTAGTAGTAGTAGTATCATTATTTGCGACGACGGAAGAAACGAGGGAGATAAAGTTCGTAAATCTCTTCCCGATGGACCCGGTTTTAAAGCCGCACACCAAACTCCCGTCTTCCAACAACGTCATCGTTTTACACCCAATCCCAACGTTTATAATTTCAGCAATCACTCTGTTTTCCTTTAAACTCCACATGCATATTTTTTGCTCCTCTTCCGACAAAGACACGACGATATCGCTCAAGTTTTTGTTCGTCGCCAGACCGGTTATCGGCGCTTTCGCGTGTCCGCCTCGCAAAATCTGCACGACTGCGGATTCACTCACGGAAACGATAGAAACCACCATATCCTCTCCTGCGACTGCAATCAAGGCGTCGCCTTGTTCGTGTTCGCTTCTTTTCGCGTCCACCCAAGATAAACAATACAACGGTCCTCCTTTCGTCTTCGCCTTTAGATTTTCTGTATTTTTAAACTGACACACCAACGCCACGTGATCCCCGAAGTGATTGTCGTCGTACACCGTGAGCATGTCCGCGCCGACCGAGGCGAATAAGTTCGAACATTTCGAGTTGAAGCTCGTGGTAAAGTTAAATCGCATCTCCTCGATCGCTCTCTCGTGGTTTTCTTTAATCACCGTTTTCATCTCGAGCTTTTTGAGTAAATCCTTGCGAAACCGATGCAAGTCCGATTGGTTTGAAATGTTTCCCAGTTCTTGCGTTCGCTTTTTTAAAATCTTTCTCGCGGGTGAATTCATTTTTTAGTATTATTTATGATGATGAGTTATAATACTATCAATAAGAGTTGTTGTTGTTGTTGAAATTGAAATTGAAATTGTTGTTCTGATGATGATGTGGTGTCGTTTTACTCCCTCTCTTTCTCTGTATTATAAGAGCGTTCTGTTGTGATGATGATGATTTTGAAGTTGTTGATGGTGTGTTGATGATATGAAGCAGAGAGAGTTTTGATGAGAGTTCTCTTGTCTGCTTTTGCTTTTTTTGAATTTTTCACCAAAACCAACAAAAACTGACGACAAAGAGGAGAATGGTGAAAGAGAGTTTAAAAAGTGTGAACGATGAAAGGCTTTGAGGATTTTTTTAAGCCAAAACCGCTTTTTTTCACTCCAAACTGTCAAAAAGTGCATGAAAAAGAGACCACACAGACACACACAAAAGAGAGACCAACAACAAACGTTTTTCCCCAACACCACAAAAACTACGCAACATCACTCATCATGTTCGCTTCTTCTTTTAACGCGGTTCGATCATCACCATCGATCATCTCGAAGAATGTCTCCAAATCTTCTCGATCTTCGAACAGATCATCGACGGTGAAAGTCCGCGCGATGGGGATGAAAAAAGGTTCGTTATTGTTTTCGTTTTCGTCGTCTCGCGTCGTAATCCATCTCATCTCAACTCGTCGTTTTCAAAAATGGTTGTGTTTCTTTCTCTTTTCCTCTTTCGATGAGGACGATGAAACGATAACGATGAACAAAGATCGATATCGATCGGTTCATGCAGAGTACGACGAAAGGAATGATGCGGGCCGATCCGATCGGGATGATCGTCAGCAGCAGCGGCTCTTTTCTTCTTCTCTCATCTGTTTTTGTCTGTCGGCGCCATTTTTCCGTATTTATAACCGATCGAGATTAAAACATCTTTCCAAAAACGCGGCGGAAAAGACGACGTAAACGGCGACGAGCATTGGAACATCATCCTCGATCGGTGATGATTCGCACTCATCGGCAACAATGCGGATCGTCGCGTAGATGTTGTTTACTCACCTCTTCTTCTCTCTCTCTCTCACATCAATCATCGTTCAAAAATCAAATAAAAACTCTTCTTCTCAAAACCAACGAAACGACAAAAACAGAACAAAAAATCAACGCCGCCTCGGTTTTCGAAGAAGCTGAAAAAGCCATCGTTATCCCGAAAGACGCGGATGGGATTAAAAAGTCCATCCAAAGGCAAATTGCAACGGGGACTATCCCAGCCATTCCGACCTATTTCGACAACGAGGACATGTACCAAGCGACGGCGCAAGCCGCTCGAGAACAGCTCGTCGAAAGATGGAACGATACGTACGAGCACTTCCACAAGGAAAACCCGAAGCAAGCGTACTACATTTCCATGGAATTTTTGCAAGGCAGAGCGTTGACGAACGCCATCGGGAACATGAAGCTGACCGGTGAGTACTCCGACGCCTTGAGATCGTTGGGTTACTCCTTGGAATCTTTGGCCGAGGAGGAAAAGAACATGGGTCTCGGTAACGGCGGTTTGGGTCGATTAGCCGCGTGCTTTTTGGATTCCATCGCGACTTTGTCCTTGCCAGCCTGGGGTTACGGCATGCGATACAAGTACGGCTTGTTCAAGCAAGGGATCGATCAAACGACCGGGCAACAAAAGGAATACGCGGACGACTGGTTGGTCAGAGGCAACCCGTGGGAAATCCCGAGACCGCAAATCTCCTACCCGATTTCTTTCTACGGGAAAATCGAAGGCGACTCTAAATGGGTTCCGGGGCAGCAAGTTGCCGCGGTCGCGTACGATACCCCGATTCCAGGTTACAACACGAAGAACTGCATCTCTTTGCGTTTGTGGGACGCGCAACCTATCGTCAAGGACTTCAACTTGACCGCGTTTAACGACTCCGACTACAAGGCGGCCATGGGGCCGACCAACTTGGCGCAACAAATGATGGCGGTGTTATACCCGGGCGATGCCACCAAGGAAGGCAAAGCCTTGCGTTTGTCGCAGCAATACATGTTGTGCTCGGCGTCGGTGCAAGACATCTTGGCGAGATGGAAAGAGCGAGGTAACACGGATTGGGAAAAGTTGCCGGAAAAAGTGTGCGTACAAATGAACGACACTCACCCGACGTTAGCTGCGCCGGAATTGATGCGCTTGTTGATCGACGAGGAAGGTTTAACTTGGGAAAAGTCGTGGGAGATAACGAAGAAAACCGTTGCGTACACTAACCATACGGTCATGCCGGAAGCGTTGGAGAAGTGGCCGTTGGACTTGATGGAAGAATTGCTCCCGAGACACATGCAAATCATTAGGCAAATCGATCAAAAGTTCATGAACGATGTCAAGGAAGCGTTCAAGGGCAAGAAAGATGACAAGGAAATGGCCGCGTTCTTAAAAGCGACGACGATTTTGGAAAACGTCTACGCGGATTCCGTCGGCGGACCAAAGATGGGCGATACCATGGAAAAAGCCGAAGCGCCGCCGGCGACGGTCAGAATGGCCAACTTGTGCTGCATCGCCGGTTTGTCCATCAACGGCGTTGCGCAAATTCACTCCGATATTGTCAAAGCGTTCACGTTCAAAGAGTTTGCGGAAATCTACGGCTACAAGTTCCAAAACAAAACCAACGGCGTCACGCCGAGAAGATGGTTGGCCTTTTGCAACCCGGAGTTGAGCAAAGTCATCACGAAATGGGTCGGAAACACCGACGCCTGGATCACGGACACCGAAGTTTTGCGTAAGTTGATGGACAACGCGAAGAACCCTGAATTGCAAAAAGAGTGGAAGGAGGCCAAGCTCGCGCGCAAACAGATTTGCAAAGACTACATCAAGAAGACTACCGGTATCGACGTCCCGATCAACGCCATGTTTGACATCCAAGTCAAGAGAATCCACGAATACAAGAGACAATTGTTGAACATTCTCGGCATCATCTACAGATACAGACAAATCAAAGCTATGTCCAAGGAGGAAAGAGCGAAGGTTGTTCCGAGAGTGTGTGTCTTTGGCGGCAAAGCGTACGCCACGTACATCCAAGCGAAGAGAATCGTTCGTTTGGTCACCGCGGTCGGGGAAGTCGTCAACAACGATCCGGAAATCGGGGACTTGATGAAGGTTGTCTTCGTCCCGGATTACAACGTTTCCGTCGCGGAAACCTTGATCCCGGCCTCGGAGTTGTCCCAACACATCTCCACCGCCGGTACGGAAGCTTCGGGTACCTCGAACATGAAGTTTCAAATGAACGGCTGCTTGATCATCGGTACTTTGGACGGTGCGAACGTCGAAATCCGTGAGTGCGTCGGCGACGATCACTTTTTTTTGTTCGGTATCACCGAAGACGAAGTCGAACCGGCGAGAGAGGAAAGAGCCGCCGGGAAATTCGTAGCGCCGAAGACCTTCTTGGATACCATCGAGTACGTCCGATCGGGCGCGTTCGGTAAAAAGGGCGAATTCGAAGAACTCTTGGGTTCTTTGGAAGGTAACTCTGGTTTCGGCCAAGGCGATTACTTCTTGGTCGGTAAGGATTTCCAATCTTACATCGAGTGCCAAGATGAGGTTGACGAGGCTTACAGAAACCAAGAGGGCTGGACCGAGTCTTCCATCTTGTCCACGGCGACCTCGGGTAAGTTCAACTCGGACAGAACCATCGACCAATACGCCAAGGAAATCTGGGACATCAAGCCGTGCGTTGTGCCGTAATCCTTCTTTATGCTATTATGACGATTAATCGAGAGACTTATTATCATCGTTGAGATGAAAGCGGCGAGAGCAAAAAAGCGAGCGAGCGAGCGAGAAACACATAAGAAAGAGTACGAAATTTTTAATAAAACAAACGCGTCGTGTCGAATGTACCACAACGTGTAGTAAAGATAACGAATATTATATTATATATCAATATTAACGAGTCTCTCTTGAGTCTCTCTCTCTTTCTTCTGCTCTTTTCTCAACTCCTTCTATATATTACTTCTTCTTTTTATCGCCGCCAATCAGCGCTCGTTTCACCAGGTCGTATTTGCTACAAATGCCATCGTGTTTCTTGCAAAAACTTTCCATCATGTCCCTGAGAGGCGTGCACCCTTTCTTGCACCGGACGACGCGTTTACACATCAGCGTGTTCAAAAAGTTTGGCTTTTCAATGCACCCTCTGAATCCATCTCTCCCGTTATCGCACCAGGCGCCTTTCTCCCTCGTGCACGCCACGCACGGTTTCGACCATTTTTTATGGCGTCCAAAGAGCACTTTTTCTTCTCCTTTTGAGGATGCTTTTTTTGAGGATGCTGCTGCTTCCACCGAGTTTAAGGAGGAAAAAGAGGACGCGAAGAAGAAGACGAAAAAGAAGAGAAAGAGAGCAGTTTTTTTAAAAGCAGTGAAGGAGGGAAAGGATTGAAAACGTCGTCTCATTCTATCTTCTGTGCGTCTGTGTGTGTTTATTATAACGAATGACAGAAAACAACTGAATAAAAAGGCAAGAGAGAAAAGAAGAGAAAAATTCCCAAACGAATTTTGATACCCTAAACACCCAAAAAGAGAAACTGGACGACGCAAAAAACGTTCTTCGGCAGAAGAGAAGAGAGAGACGAAGAGGAGGACTCTCACACCTATTACTACTCTCTCATCACATAATGACGGCCACGATGGACGTTGATTCAGACGACGACGACGAGATCATCGCCGAGAGAGGTACGATTGCACATATTCTTATTTTTTCACGACGCGCGCATATGTATACTTCTTTTTCTCTCGCTTCACATTCGACGACCGACGAAAGGAAAGGCGGCGATCTTTCTTGAGAGCGAAAACAACGGACAACACTTTTGGGCGAAACGAAATTCGAACGCGCTTCTGAGCTCGAACGAACTTTGAGAATAACACGTTAAGACGGCTTCGCGCGAAAAGCATCTTCTTCTGTTTGTCTTCTTGACTTCTTCTTCTGGTAAAAGTCCTCTCATGTGTACACGGAAGAAAGAGAGAAGAAGAAGAAGAAGAAAGAATCTTCTTTCGTTGTCGGGTGTCGATCGACGTAAAACGTAAAACGACAGACAAAGAAGAAGAAGAAGAAGAGAAAAATTTGTTTTTTCATCTCTCTCTCTAAACTTTTGTTTTCGTCGTGTTTTTATCATCGAGCGAATGATCGACATCATCATCAATCGTCGTCAAAACTGACCTCATCATGTTACGTGCATTCTCATAAACACAGCTCGGAAATGGCAAAACCTGAACGCGAAACGGTACTCGGACAAGAGGAAGTTTGGGTACACGGAACCGGAGAAAGAACAGATGCCGCCGGAACACGTAAGGAAAATCTTGAAAGACCACGGCGACATGTCTTCGAGAAAGTTTCGGTCGGATAAGAGAGTATATTTAGGCGCTTTGAAGTTTATCCCGCACGCGGTGTATAAGTTGTTGGAAAATATGCCCATGCCGTGGGAACAAGTGAGACATTGCGAGGTGATTTACCACATCACCGGCGCGATTACTTTCGTCAACGAAACGCCGAGGGTGATTGAACCTATTTACATCGCGCAGTGGGGGACCATGTGGATTGCCATGAGAAGGGAAAAGAGAGACCGACGACATTTTAAACGCATGCGATTCCCGCCGTTTGACGACGAAGAACCGCCTTTAGATTACCAGGATAACTTGTTGGACGTGGACCCGTTGGAGGCGATCAATTTAGAGTTGGACGAAGACGACGAAGATCGACACGTGTGCGAATGGTTTTACGACCAAAAACCGTTGCGATGGGACTTGGATTTCGTCAACGGGAGTTCCTACAAAAAATGGCGGTTGCCTTTACCGGAAATGGCGACGCTGTATCGTTTAGCCGGTCAGTTATTGAGCGACTTGACGGACAAAAATTATTTTTACTTGTTCGATCACAAATCCTTCTTCACGGCGAAAGCGTTAGGGATGGCCATCCCGGGAGGTCCAAAGTTTGAACCGTTATTCAAAGATAGCGACGCGGCGGACGAAGACTGGAACGAGTTTAACGATATTAACAAGTTAATCATTAGATCGGCGATTCGAACGGAGTATAAAGTTGCGTTTCCGTACTTGTACAACAACCGACCGCGTAGGGTAGATTTGGCGACGTACCATTCACCGATGGTGATGTACATCAAAACCGAAGATCCAGATTTGCCGGCATATTATTTCGATCCTTTGATTCATCCAATCGCGTTTTATAAAAGTAGTAGCAGCGAAAAGAAGAAAGAAGAAGAGGATTGGAGCGAAGACGACGATTTCGCCTTGCCCGAGGAAGTCGAGCCGTTGTTGAAAGATTACGATTTGTACACGGAAAACACGACGAACGGTATCGCGTTATTGTTCGCACCTCGGCCGTTTAACTTGCGTTCGGGATACACGCGATCGTGCATCGACGTTCCGCTCGTCAACACTTGGTTTCACGAGCATTGCCCGAGTGGATACCCGGTCAAAGTGCGCGTTTCCTATCAAAAGTTGCTCAAGACATACGTCATGAACCAATTACACAAGAAACCACCGAGGCAAGTGAAACGTAAATCTCTGTTCAAAGCTTTGAAAAAGACAAAGTTTTTCCAGTGCACCGAGTTAGATTGGGTCGAAGCCGGTTTGCAAGTCTGCAGACAAGGCTACAACATGTTGAACTTGTTGATCCATCGCAAGAACTTGAACTATTTGCACTTGGATTATAACTTCAACTTGAAACCGGTGAAGACGTTGACGACAAAAGAACGTAAGAAGTCTCGATTCGGGAACGCGTTCCACTTAATGCGCGAGATTTTACGTTTGACGAAGCTTACCGTAGACGCGAACGTCCAGTATCGATTAGGTAACGTGGACGCGTTTCAATTGGCGGATGGTTTGCAATACATTTTCTCGCACGTTGGACAGTTGACTGGGATGTACCGATACAAATATCGTCTGATGCGCCAAATAAGAACGTGCAAGGATTTAAAGCACCTGATATACTATCGTTTCAACACCGGACCGGTCGGGAAAGGCCCAGGCGTTGGTTTCTGGGCGCCCATGTGGCGGGTCTGGATTTTCTTTTTACGCGGCATCGTCCCGCTTCTCGAACGATGGTTGGGTAACTTGTTAGCTAGACAGTTCGAAGGTAGAAATGCCAAAGGCATCGCGAAAACTGTCACGAAACAAAGAATTGAGTCTCATTTTGATCTAGAGTTACGAGCAGCTGTCATGCACGACATTCTCGATAGCATGCCGGAAGGCGTGAAGCAGAACAAAGCGAGAACGATTTTAGCGCATCTTTCCGAAGCCTGGCGAAGTTTCAAAGCGAACATTCCCTGGAAAGTCCCGGGCATGCCAGTTCCGATCGAAAACATGATTTTACGATACGTGAAGTCTAAAGCCGATTGGTGGACGAACGTTGCGCATTATAATCGCGAACGGATTCGCCGCGGCGCGACGGTGGACAAAACCGTCTGTAGGAAAAATTTAGGCCGATTGACCCGCTTGTGGTTAAAAGCAGAGCACGAACGTCAACACAATTACTTGAAGGATGGACCATACGTGACGCCAGAAGAAGCCGTGGCGATTTACACCACCACCGTGCACTGGTTGGAATCCCGAAAGTTCTCGCCGATCCCGTTCCCTCCGTTGTCGTATAAACACGATCGCAAGTTGTTGATTTTAGCTCTCGAACGATTGAAGGAAAATTATTCCTTAGCCGTTCGTTTGAATCAACAAGAGAGGGAAGAGTTGGGTTTAATCGAGCAAGCGTTCGATAACCCGCATGAAGCTTTATCGAGAATTAAACGACATTTGCTAACACAAAGAGCGTTTAAAGAGTGCAACATGGAGTTTATGGACATGTATTCGCACTTGATTCCGGTGTACGCGATTGAACCTTTGGAGAAGATCACGGATGCGTATCTGGATCAGTACATTTGGTACGAGTCCGATAAGAGGCACTTGTTCCCGAACTGGATTAAACCATCTGATACAGAGCCGCCTCCTTTGTTGGTGTATAAGTGGTGTCAAGGCATCAACAACTTGACCGATATCTGGGACACGAGCGAAGGCGAATGCGTCGTGATGTTGCAAACGAAATTTGAACGAATGTTCGAAAAAGTCGATTTGACCATGTTGAACCGCTTGTTGCGATTGATTGTCGATCATAATATTGCCGATTACTGCACCGCGAAGAATAACGTAATCATTGCGTATAAAGACATGTCGCATACGAACTCTTACGGGATGATTCGCGGGTTACAGTTTGCCTCGTTTTTGACGCAGTATTATGGTCTGGTTTTAGATTTGTTGGTTTTAGGTTTGACTCGAGCGTCGGAAATTGCTGGTCCACCGCAAATGCCGAACGAGTTTATTAGTTACCGAGACGTTCGAACGGAGACCAGACATCCGATTCGTTTATACTCTCGATACATCGATAAGCTTCACATCTTGTTCCGCTTCACCGCGGAAGAGGCGAAGGACTTGATTCAAAGATATCTCACCGAACATCCCGATCCGAACAACGAGAACATGGTAGGATATAACAACAAAAAGTGTTGGCCGAGAGACTCGAGGATGCGCTTGATGAAGCACGACGTAAACTTGGGACGAGCGGTGTTTTGGGACATGAAGAATCGTTTGCCGCGATCGTTGACGACGTTGGAGTGGGACAACGGGTTCTGCTCTGTGTTTTCAAAAGACAATCCGAACTTACTGTTTAACATGTGCGGATTCGAAGTGAGATTAATGCCAAAGATTCGCATGCAAACCGAGTATTTTGCACAAAAAGATGGCGTGTGGAACTTGCAAAACGAGGAGACGAAGGAAAGAACAGCGCAAGCGTTTTTGCGAGTCGACGACGAAGGTTTGAAAGCGTTCGAGAACAGAATTCGACAAGTCTTGATGTCCTCCGGGGCGACGACGTTCTCCAAGATTGCGAATAAATGGAACACGGCGTTGATTTCGTTGATGACGTACTATCGAGAAGCTGTGGTGCATACGCAAGAACTTTTGGACTTATTGGTCAAATGCGAGAACAAAATTCAAACTCGAATCAAGATTGGCTTGAACTCGAAGATGCCTTCGAGGTTTCCCCCGGTCGTCTTCTATTCACCTAAAGAGATTGGTGGGTTAGGAATGCTCTCTATGGGTCACATTTTGATCCCGCAATCGGATTTACGATATTCTGTCCAAACCGATTCAGGCGTCACGCACTTCCGTTCGGGCATGTCGCACGAGGAAGATCAGTTGATTCCGAACCTCTACAGATATCTGCAACCTTGGGAAGCTGAATTTACGGATTCGCAACGCGTTTGGGCTGAATACGCGTTGAAGAGGCAAGAAGCTCAAGCGCAAAATCGAAGATTGACGCTGGAAGATTTAGAAGACTCTTGGGATCGCGGCATTCCGAGAATCAATACGTTGTTTCAAAAAGATCGGCACACGTTAGCGTACGATAAAGGGTGGCGAGTTCGCGCGCACTTTAAAGAGAACCATTTGATGAAGATTAACCAGTTCTGGTGGACGCATCAAAGACACGACGGCAAACTGTGGAACTTGAACAATTATCGCACGGATGTCATTCAAGCCTTGGGCGGCGTAGAAGGTATTTTGGAACACACGCTGTTCAAAGGCACATATTTCCCGACATGGGAAGGTCTATTTTGGGAAAAAGCGTCTGGTTTCGAAGACTCGATGAAGTTCAAGAAGCTCACCAACGCACAAAGGTCTGGTTTGAACCAAATTCCAAACCGTCGTTTCACATTGTGGTGGTCTCCGACGATTAACCGAGCGAACGTCTACGTCGGATTCCAAGTGCAGTTGGATTTGACTGGAATTTTCATGCACGGCAAAATTCCAACTTTAAAAATTTCTTTGGTTCAGATCTTCCGAGCGCACTTGTGGCAGAAGATACATGAATCGTTGGTCATGGACCTATGTCAAGTGTTCGATCAAGAGTTGGACGCTTTAGAGATTGAAACCGTGCAAAAAGAAACGATCCATCCGAGAAAGTCGTACAAAATGAATTCGTCGTGCGCGGACATTTTACTCTTTGCGTCGTATAAGTGGCAAATCTCCAAACCGTCCTTAATGGGCGACGTGAACGACCAGTTTGATCAAAAGTCGTCGAATAAGTTTTGGTTGGACGTCCAGTTGAGGTGGGGCGACTTTGATTCTCACGATATCGAACGATACACCCGCGCGAAGTTTCTCGATTACACGACGGACAACATGTCCATTTACCCGTCACCTACGGGCGTGATGATTGGCGTCGATTTGGCGTATAACTTACACGCTGCGTATGGTAACTGGTTTCCGGGATCAAAACCATTGATTCAACAAGCAATGGCGAAGATCATGAAGGCGAATCCGGCGTTGTATGTGCTCCGCGAGCGCGTAAGAAAAGGCTTACAGTTGTATTCCTCGGAACCGACGGAGCCGTATTTGAACTCTCAGAATTACGGCGAGTTGTTTTCAAATCAATGCATTTGGTTCATCGACGATACGAACGTCTACCGAGTCACGATTCATAAGACGTTTGAAGGGAACTTGACGACGAAACCAATCAACGGTGCCATATTTATCTTCAACCCGAGAACAGGTCAACTCTTTTTGAAAGTCATTCACACGTCCGTGTGGGCCGGTCAGAAGCGTTTAGGGCAGTTGGCTAAATGGAAAACCGCGGAGGAAGTTGCGGCATTAGTTCGATCTCTACCGGTCGAAGAGCAACCGAAACAAATCATCGTGACCAGAAAAGGCATGTTAGATCCTCTGGAAGTGCACTTGTTAGATTTTCCGAACATTGTCATCAAAGGAAGCGAGTTGCAAATGCCGTTTCAAGCGTGCATGAAAATCGAAAAATTTGGCGATTTGATTTTGAAAGCGACCGAGCCGCAGATGGTTTTATTCAACATCTACGACGATTGGTTGAAATCTATCAGTTCGTACACCGCGTTCTCTCGATTGATATTAATCTTGAGAGCGTTGCACGTGAACAACGACAAGACTAAGATGTTGTTGAAGCCGGACAAAACGATCATCACGCAGCCGCACCACGTGTGGCCAGATTTGACGGACGAACAGTGGATTAAAGTGGAAATCGCTCTCAAAGACTTAATCTTGGGCGATTACGCGAAGAAGAACAACGTCAACGTCTCCGCGTTGACGCAATCGGAAATCCGCGACATCATCTTGGGCGCCGAAATCACCCCGCCTTCGTTGCAACGCCAACAAATCGCGGAGATTGAGAAGCAAGCTGCGAACGAGGACGCGGCGCAGTTGCAAGCGGTGACGACGAAAACGACCAACGTGCACGGGGACGAGTTGATTGTTACAACGACGTCTCCGTACGAGCAATCTACGTTTGGTTCGAAAACCGATTGGAGAGTTCGCGCGATTTCAGCGTCGAATTTACACTTGCGCGTGAACCATATTTACGTCAACTCGGAAGACATCAAAGAGACTGGGTACACGTACGTCGTCCCGAAGAACGTTTTGAAGAAGTTCATCACCATTGCGGATTTGCGCACGCAAATCAGCGGCTACTTATACGGCGTCTCTCCTCCGGACAACCCGAACGTGAAGGAAATTCGTTGCGTGGTTATACCGCCGCAGTGGGGCAATCACGCGACGACGCATTTACCTACGCAGTCACCCGATCACGAGTATTTGAGAGATTTGGAACCGTTAGGGTGGATACACACGCAACCGAACGAAACGCCACACTTGCCGCCGCAGGATTGCGCCAAACACGCGCAAATCTTGGAGAAGAACTCCTCCTGGGACGGCGAAAAAGCCATCGTGGTCACGTGTTCCTTCACTCCCGGTTCGTGTTCGTTGACGGCGTACAAACTCACTCCAAAAGGCTACGAGTGGGGAAGACAACAAAAAGACCAAAACGTCGGCAACCCGCAAGGCTACCATCCTTCGCACTACGAAAAAGTCCAAATGCTTTTATCCGATCGTTTTTACGGCTATTACATGGTCCCAGATGGCCAACCTTGGAATTACAACTTCATGGGCGTGAAACATTCGGCGAGTATGAAATACGCGTTAAAGTTGGCCAATCCAAAGGAGTATTACCACGAGAGTCACCGACCGACGCACTTTCTCGATTTCGCCTCCGCGGACGACCAAGATTTGAAAACTTCTGGTGGAGCTAATACAAACGGTGGAGTGGAGAATGCGAACGTCACCGAAATCGATCGCGAGAATGTCTTTGAATAATACTATTAGTCTCTATTAGATCTGAGAGAGCAGGAGAGAGAGTTCTTTTTCTAGAACAGACAATTGTAAAAAAATTAGAAATTCCTTCATTATTCGTCTCACGCATAAAAACTCGTTTATTAACTCTTCTTCTAAAGATAATACTAAAAGTAATAATGGGAGGACGAAGGAAAAATCCACATCCGAAAAGAGCGGAAAATGCGAGGACGGTTTTGAAGGAAGAGAAAGAAGAACCAAAGGTGTTGTGTTTGAAGATTCCTCCTCCTGTTGTGGATGAAGATGTTGATGAAGTCGTTGGGGAAGTCGAGATACAAGATGAGATTATACGAAAAGAAATGACGACTGCGACGAAGAAAGCGGCGAAGAGAAAGAGAGGGCAACACGAGTGCGGTGTTTGCGGGAGAATGTGTACTACACCATCACATTTGGCTACACACATTCGTACGCACACGAAAGAGAAACCGTATGAATGTGATGTTTGCGAGGAGCGTTTTACTACATCTAGTAGTTTGAAAACCCACATGCGTATTCACACGAACGAGAAACCGTACGAGTGTGATGTGTGCGATAAAGCTTTTCGTCAATCTAATGCTTTGAAAGAACACGTGCGTATTCACACGAACGAGAAGCCGTACGAATGCGATGTGTGCGAGAAGCGTTTCACTCAATCTAGTCACTTGCAAACCCACATGCGTACGCACACGAAAGAGAAACCGTACGAATGCGATGTGTGCGATAAAGCTTTTCGTCAATCTAATGCTTTGAAAGAACACGTGCGTATTCACACGAACGAGAAGCCGTACGAGTGTGATGTGTGCGATGAAGCTTTTCGTCAATCTAGTGCTTTGAAAATCCACAAGCGTATTCACACGAACGAGAAGCCGTACGCATGTGCCGTCTGCGAGAAGCGCTTTAGTCGATCTGATAGTTTGAAAAAGCACACACGTCGCTGGCACTAGCGAATAAGCCAGGGGAAATTTCGAGCACAACAGATCGAGGAAAAAATAGAGAATTTCTGTCTTTGTAATGAAACAACTCACTCACAACTCACGCACGCGCACACACGCGACAAGAACAACACACAGCATCGTCATCGTCATCACGCGCATCGCAAAGAAAAGCATAACATATATTTTTATATAGCACATAATAAAAGCAAAAGAAGAAGAAAGAGATGGTGTCTCAATCAAACGTGGACCAAATCACAAAAGAACGCATCCAAACTGCGGCGTCGCCGTTGGGAAACAAGAAAGAAAAACCAAACCAGTTAAAGGAGACGAGAGTGAAACATAAACCAAAGTATCGAACGAAGATGACATTTCTGAATAAGATTCGATACAATAACGGCGTCGTTGGTTTGTTTTTTGGACGAAGAGTACGGTTTATTGCGTTTGGATTTGTTTTGGGGTATGGCTTAAGGTTTTGGCAAAACGCAGACGAAGCGGAGACGAAGAAGAAGGAAGAAGAAGAGAAGAAGAAGAAGAGAAAGAAGAAACCATTGTTACAAACGAGAGCGAAAATCACGGAACTTCCGGACGACGCGGATCCAGATTTCACGTTTGACTCCAAAGGGAACAAAATAGAACCGAAGATGAAAGCGAACGCGAAAGAGCAAAAAATGGTGTTGCTCGTTCGCGAAGATTTGAACATGAGTTCCGGGAAAGTCGCCGCGCAGTGTTCGCACGCCGCGGTTGGGTTATTCCAACGGTTAATAAGCGAAGAGTATCGCTCACACCCAACCGTTCAGAAAAATCTCAAAACGTGGATCGAGGAAGGGCAAAAGAAAGTATGTTTGTCCATCGCGAATGTGGAAATGTTGGAGGATTTAAGAGCGAGTTGTAGCATGAAACGCATCCCGTACTTTGTCGTCGAAGACGCCGGAAGGACGGAGGTGGCGTACGGCACAGAAACGGTCATGGCGATAGGACCGTGCGAGAACGAAGTGTTAGATCGCGTGACTGGAAAGTTACGCCTGTTCGATTCTTAATAAATTACTACATTTACAAATACAAAAATGACCATCGTCGCGCGCGCAACGCAACCCCTAATCTCATCAATTCACCGATGCTGAACAATCTTTTCCTCCGCGTTACACTGCGCCGTCACCGAATCTAGCAACAGCACGGACGGGTTCCTCACCATCCTCTCCTTCGCGCATTCTTTCGCGTACTCCACGTCCACGCCACCGCCTACCCATTTCTTCTCCTCCAACTGCACCACCGCTCGCACGCGTCTCTCCACCTCCTCCTTCTCGAGCGTCAACAACGACGCGTGTTTGCTCACTTTCGATCCGTTAAACTCCGGTATGACTTTAAACAAAAACATCAACCGTTTGCACACGAGTTCTGCGTCTAGTTCTAAAATTTCCGGCACGTTCGAGACGGTCATTGGAATGTCTACGTTGTACCCTAGAAACGCGTGCAACCGTCTCACTTTGGCTTCGAGTAACGTTGGATTTCTAAACAAATGAGACGATTCATTAGACGACGACCTTTTCTCCGCGCATTTTTTGCTCGATCCAAAATGGTGCCAAAACCGAACGATGATTTTATCGTCGTCCGAGATGACTCCGTCGATGCCATCGCCTGCTGATTTTACTCTTTGTATTAGTCTTTTTTGTTGTTGTTGTTGATGATATGATGCTGATGATGATGCTGCTGATGATGAAGATGCGAGACTCCTCCTCCTACTCCTCCTCCTATGACTAAAACTACTCCTGATCGAAACAGGACTGATCGTCGTTGTTCGCATCATCATCATCATCACACTACTACTAATACTACTACTACTAATAAATAGTATGAGCTTAAGTATGATGAAGATGTGGAATCCTTTATCCCGTTTTAAGGTGACTTTTTGTGTCTGATGAAACGAAGATAAAATTCGATGAAACGGTCGCTTTTACTTTCCTTCAAAAAAAAAAAGAAATCGCATTTAAATTCGCGTTTATTAAAGAAGAGAAAGCTTTGATTCATCAGAAGAGCAGAAAACGATACAAAAGCATCATGTCTTCTTCTTCTGCTACTGCGTATACTCTTGGGGTGAGGACGAGGGCGCAGAAAAGGCGGGTGGGCGAGAGAGATTTGTGGGATTTGATCGTGAAGAACGACGATATTTGTTTCCAACACATTCTTCCGAGATTGAATTCGAATGATGTGAAATTCTTGTACGAGGTGAATACGGAGACGAGAAAGTTGGTGAAGAGATCATCTCGCGCGGGTGATTTGACAAAGGGGTTTAAAGTGAGAGAGATGTCGTCGATATCGACTTTGGAAGTAGCGTGGGAGAATAAATCGTTGTGGCCGTGGAGCTGGGACGAAAGTTCTTTCTGCTATCGAGTTGCTGAAACGAATAAACTCGAGTTACTCAAGTGGGCGCGAGTGGAGAAAAAGTGCGAGTGGAATGAATGGACGATTAGTTCGGCCGCAGATCGAGGTAATCTGGAAATGGTAAAGTATTGCGTTGCAAATGAGTGTCCTATCAATGAGGGGGCGTGTGCAAATGCTGCCAAAAACGGTCATCTCGAGTGCCTCAAATACTTACGCGAAGAAGTCAAAGCGCCTTGGGAGTCTTGGACTGCCGCTTGGGCGGCTCAAAATGGTCATCTCCACATACTCGAATATCTTGTTGAGCGTAAATTTGATAAATATAACGAAGAGGCGTGTATATGGGCGGCCAAGTACGGCCACTTGGACTGTTTGAAGTACTTGCACGAAACCGCCAAAGCGCCGTGGGACTGTGAGGCCGTACGAGTAGCGCACAAGAACAACCAAACCGACTGTGTACACTACCTCCTCGACAACAACTGTCCTCTCCCAGAAGACTGGTCGTACGAAAATGGAGAGTTATACGCATCAGAATCAGAATCAGAATAATTGCACAGGTCCTAAAGCTGCCCGCAACCTTGTGTAATAAAGAGAGAAAAGAGAGAGACACAAACCAAGACACTTTAAATTACTTTTGTGAATTTTTTCTCGCTTTTTTCTTCTTCTTCTTTGAATAAAAATTTTGCCCTAAAACTCCTTCAGAACAATTTTAGACCAAAAACACGAAGAGAGAGGTTTTGTCTTTCTTCTTTGTTGAAGAGCCGTCTCTCCCTCCCTCCTCCTCCTCTTTCTCCTCCTAAACTCCTTTTCTCCTCCAAAATTCTTGTTGTTTCAAACGGAAGAATCAATTAAGAATGTCCTCCTCTGGCTTAGGAGGAGGTAAAAAGGTGAGAATGAAAAGAAGAAGAAGAAGATCTCCATGGAATTGGATTGGATTCATCTCTCTGACGAATGGAGTCGATTTGCGTCGTGTTGTATATATCTCCTTTTCTCTCTCTGTATTGCAATACCGCCGATAGAAGTACTTTTATTCTCTCCTTCTGACCATCATCTCTTCTTTTCTTCTTAAACTCTTCTCGTTATCCTCATCACATATAAATAGAAAAAAGACATCCTAATAGGAAGCGAAAAAGGAGTCTTAGGCTTTTCCAAAGGATTGGGAGGAGGAAGTTTTACCAGCAACACTAGCACTAAAAATACTTTGACGGGGACGATGTCATCAAACACAAAAGTGAAAGTACCGAAACCAGTCGTGTTACCGTCGATGAGGAAAGAACACAACGGGTACGATCCAAAGCTCAGCTTGATTAATAAAGGAAATACTCATGGTATAAGCGTCGGCGCTACGACGACGAATTACCACAACAGTAGTAGTAATACTATTGGCGGAGAAGGTAAGAATAAAGACGACGAAGATATCGTATCGAAACTGAGACAAAACGGCGGAGGGTGGGGGCAGTCCTCGTCTTCTGGTGGTAATAACGGCGTCGAGCAACAAAAGTCGTCGTCTGGAGAAACATCGAGTAGCGCGGGAGGAAACGATACAAATTTCGTAAAAATTGTGGAGGTGAAACCGATCCAGTCGACGTCGCAGTGGGGGACAAACGTCATCGCGGGAGGAAGCGTCGGCGGAGAAAAAAACAGAGACGGCAAAGGAGGAGAGTCTAATGTCGTTCGAGTTCACGAACACGATCCGAGTTTGTTGGGGAAAACGAACGTCGTTTCCAGAAGGGTAGAGAAAGTCACGCGAAGAGAATTTCCAAGCTTGAGAGATTCGTTGGATCCGAATACTACTACCGCGAATACATATAAGAGCGGTAGTACGAATAACATCACCGAAGATGCCGATCATCACTGGAAGTTTGAAATGTCCAGCGACGACCGAGGACGATATGAAGATGGAAACATGACCATGCAAAGAAGCTCTAGAAATACATCGAATAATGGGAGATCGCAGCATAATCGAGACGACAACGGAAGACGACAAAATGCCGAAGACGCGAGCGCGTTTTTGAAACAAAACAGTTCCATCGGGAACGTGACGATTATGAAACGGAATGATAACGACGCGACATTAAATAACAATGCCAATAACAGTAATACTACGAACAGCGGCGGCGGCGGCGCAAACAACGACAGAGAAGGAGGAGAAAGCAACGCCAACAAGAACTACGTGGACGAAGCGCGAATGAAGTTTGAAGATGAAATCGAACGCGTCGCGAGAGAGTTGGAGGCGAAAAAACTGTCCTCAAAATCATCCACTTGGGCCGGGAAGTCGACACCAGCGACTGCGCCGCCATCGAACACTGCGAATCCGTTGCGAATGCTCGTCGGAAACTCGAAGCAACAACAAGTAGTAGCAGTAGCCGCCGCGGCTGAAATAGCAGCGGCGCCTACACCGAATCCTACCAGCATCGCGCCTCCGTCGGTGCGACGAGAACACTTGACGACGCAACAGCTCATCGAAATTCAGTTGCACCAGCAGCAAGAACAGCATAAACGGTTCGAGCAGATACTGCATCAGCAACGCGCGCATGCGAAGCAACACCAACAAGAAGAAGGAGAAACAGGAGCAGAGTTGTTAAAAACGAGAAAGAAGCGCGGCGGGAGACGGGTGCGAGAAGCGGAAGAGAGAAGATTGTTAAAGCAAACTTTAGGCGCGACAACGACGACGACAATGCCACCAGGCGCGGTAGTTAAGGTGCTTTCGAAAGACCCGTCGTCGGGAGTAAACTCGGAGAACATTTTGAGGCAGAAACCGAGCTCGAGTTTATCCACGTCGCATCGATTGTTGAGACGACAGCAGCAGTTTGAGCAACAACAAAAGTTGACGGAAAAGCTGGAAAAGGATATCTTAGAGGTGTCCCTGGACAACGAAGAAAAGGAAGAGGTTGATAACAACAAGAGAGACGCCGGCGGTGAAGATAAATACAACAACAACATCGGTATGGATCGAAGCGCGTCAGGCGCGTATCTCTCGGGAAAGATTGAGCCGCTGCGCATCGCCTCTCCGGTTTTATCCGTCGATAACGCGTTTGGGAGCGTTTGGAGTTCGTCCAAGAATGCAATGGTAAATGCCAACACCGACGGTGGCGTTGTCGCTGATACTGCGAGTACACTGCCTGCTCAGAGCAACACGAACGACGATCCGTTGTTTGGGTTAGACTCTCTCGACGAGGCCACGGCGACTCCGACCACGACCACGATCGGTGGAGGAGCGTGGAATGCCGCCGCGGCGACCGCTGGAAGTCACAACGCATGGATCGGGGGTCAACATCAGCAACATCTCGCGTATGGACAACGCCCGCGGTCTGTGCCACCGACTTCGACGGCACATCTCGACGTCGCCTCGGCGTTACCGGACGACTTAGACGACGAATTTGGATCCTCCGATTCGCTTTACGATTCGTATAACATGAACAATGGCGGCGAAGATTGGGACGATTATAACAATTATCTCTACGCGCAGCAGCAACACACAGGAGCAGCAGCAACAGCAAAATCTTCGCGATTTAATCAAGTTCTCGACGCGCCAAGTTTCTTTCCGGGCGAAGGTTACTCCAACGCGGCTTACGATAGCAGTCATCCTCACCAATCCTCCTCCGCGTTGTCGATTGAACAGCAATACCAAATGTACATGCAATCCGTCGCGCAAAGCGGAAGTCAATCGTATTACGACAAGAATCAGTACATTGAGATGCAAAGAGACTACGAGGAACAGTTTGACATGAGCGATATGGATTTCTTGTATCACGCGATGCAAGAGCAAGTGGCGTTGGCATCCGCGACGCAGGCTGGAGGAGTGCAACAACACCATCAGTATCACCTTCACGGCCAACAGCAGTCGCCGAGAGGAGATAGAGGGTTGAGGGGAGGAAGAGGCAACATGTACGCTCAAAGCGTTGGTGGCGGTAAGTACAATAAATCAACCGGAGGACGCGGCGCGCCGCACCAGAAGAATAAAACCGGAGGAGGTCAAATTACCTCCCGCGAGCGAAGGCGTTTACAACGTCTGTTGACGGGCATCAGCAAAGTTGCCGATCCGAACGCGGTGTATCCAACGACAACGACGACAACGCCAACGCCAACGAATGCAACTGATGATTACGTCACTACAGATGACACCGCTATTGCAGCTAAAAGTAGTGTCGATGCAGCGCAAACACTCGCTGCGGGAACTGCGCCCCCGGTTAAAAGAGGATCGAGAGGATCGCGCGGCGGAAGAAGAGGCGCGAAGAAATCGTCCTCGTCGCCCGGATCCGCGTAAGGAAACATCCAAAATTAATTTACGAAGAAATCAAAATCAAGAATCGAAAGACATCATTAATAAAAGTCGTTTGCTTGGCATTGCGCAGAAACTTTCGCGAGAGCGCCGAAAACGATTTTTCACACGAGAGATGTATTTACGAGAAGAAGAAGAAGAATAGAAGAAAAAGAGTTGAAAATTTGAAACGCGCTTCTTTAAGACATCTCTTTTCCCATTAACATAGCTTTCCGAATCACATCTCTCTCTTCTCCAGCTAATACTCTTAAAATTACGTTGTTGTTATTACTATTCATGCCGTTATACAGCAATCTATCATCTTTTGCGGTGACCAACCTGTTGAAAATCTTCAACGCCGTTTTCATCGCCTCGTCTTCCTCGTCCTCGTCTTGGACGTAAAATTCTGCGAAATGTGCGAAGAATTCTCTCGCGTTTTCTCTCGTCGCGTTCAATCTGTTTTCCAAACTGTCCCAATTCGGATCTGCCACGTTCGCGAAGAACTGAGGCAGCAACCCGAACCCACCCGTGCGTCGAAACTCGCCCTCGCACCTCGGCTCGCACGCGTCCACCCGGCGCAAGCGTTGCAAAGGAAACGAAGAGGAGACGAACGCGTCGTCGTCGTCGTCATCGAGCGATGAACGCACACCACCTAAAGCTTTCATTTTAGCATCGTACAAGGCTGAGTTTTGCTTCATGAACGCGTCTATAAGTTTCGCGAGAAACTGCTGAGATTCCTCTTCTCCTTCTCCTTCTTTTTCTTTTTCTGCTTCTCCAACAGAAGAGGTTTCGTTGGACGTTTTTGGCGATATAAATCTCCGGGGAAAGGTCTCGTCCAGATTAAACGTGTTCAAACGAAACGCGTTTATCCCCAAATCGCGAGCTCTGTTGTTGCTGTTGCCGCTGCTCTCTGTCGACAACGCTCTCCTCGGAGGCACGTTGTTGTCGTCCTTTTCTTTTTTCTTCGCGTCGTGATCACTCCTCGTCGTCGAGAACGTGTGGAATTTCTTTAAAAAGAACGAGACTTTAAAAAGAACGACAAAGACGACGACGAAGAGTACTACTGTAGATTTTTTAATACCACCCCAACCTGCTGCTGTTCGCCGCCTTCCTTTCGACACTCTCTTCTTCTTCTGTCTTCCGTTTTCAAAGTCTTTTCTCGAAGACATCAAAAAGATGACGATGATGATGATGATTAAACGCTTTGATGATTAAGCGCATGTGCAAATGTGTTTTTATTTAAAAACAATTCGAAAAAGCGTTTCGAGGCAAAAAAAAAATCACCACAAAAAAAACAAACGAGAGAACAGATAAGTTAGGAGTATGTCTTCTTCTTCTGAAAAGACGAGGAGAAAAAGGACGACGACGACCAAAAGAGGAGGAGCGTTAGGACAAAACCACGATGAAAAGAAAAGACGAATATACGGAGGGGAGAGAAAAAGAGATGATTCATCATGTTTGGAGTTGTGGGACGTGATCGTGAAGTGGGACGATATTTGTTTTGAACACATTCTTCCGAGATTGAATGGAACCGATGTGAAATTCTTGCACGACGTGAATGGTGAAACGAGAAAGTTGATTAAGAGATCACCTTTCGCGGATGATTTGAAGAAGAGGTTTGAAGCGAGAGAGATGTCCTCGATATCGACTTTGGAAGTCGCGTGGGAGCATTATCCGTGGGGCACGTGGGGCGACGAATCTAGGATGGACGAACCATATTTCTGCTGGCAAGTTGCTCGAACGAATAAACTCGAGTTACTCAAGTGGGCGCGAGAGGAGAAAAATTGTGATTGGGATGAAGTGACGATTTATATGGCCGCAAGTCAAGGTAATCTGGAAATGTTAAAGTATTGCGTTGCAAATAAGTGTCCTATCGATAAGGAAGCGTGTGCACATGCTGCCTTCAACGGTCATCTCGAGTGCCTCAAATACTTATGCGAAGAAGTCAAAGCGCCTCGGTGTTTTTGGACTTGCGATTGGGCGGCTCAAAATGGTCATCTCCACATACTCGAATATCTTGTTGGAAGGGCCGCATTAGAAGGTAATCTGAACGAGGTACAGTATTGCGTGAGATATGAGTGTCCTATTGATGAGTATGCGTGTGCAAATGCTGCCTTAAAAGGTCATCTCGAGATACTCAAATACTTGCACGAAAAAGCCAAAGCGCCTTGGGATCGGAGAACTGCCCATTGGGCGGCTTTAAATGGTCATCTCCACATACTCAAATATCTTGTTGAGCGTAAATTTGATGAATTTACCGAATGGGCGTGCGAGGATGCGGCCAAGAACGGCCACTTGGACTGTTTGAAGTACTTGCACGAAACCGCCAAAGTGCGTTGGACCTCCTCTCGGGCCGTACGAAAAGCGTTCGACAACGCACAACTCAGATGTGCAAAAAATAACGCACAACTCAAATGTGTACACTACCTCCTCGACAACAACTGTCCAATACCACGCAATTGGCGAATTGACGAGCACGGAGAGTTACATCATCCAGGAAACTGAGTAGTAATCAAAGCTTCGCATACACGCATATATAAACGAAAGATTTTATCGCGCAAACACTTCTCATGATAAAAACTCCTTCTCTAATGTGGTTTATAAAAAAAAAGAACAACAGAGGAAAACCCAAAGAAAAACACTTGTGATATTTTCACCACAAATTTCTCTCTCTCTCTTTCTTAGTACAATTTCGTCTTGAGTAGTATATATAGTACACTCATCATCAGAAAGAGAACAGATAAAAGCACACAGACAGAGACTTTATACTCACACCACACGTTTTCCTTATCTGAAAGTGGTTTTCCGTTTTATCGGCTTCGTTTTTTAAGAAGAAGACAAAGAAGAGACATTCGGAACAGATTTTAACCTCGATTATATCTGCGGTGAACAACAAACCCCTCGACGAATTTGAGAAGTTTAAGAAGTTTAAGAACAAATATAATGATGGCAAAAGGCGATTCAGGATTCGCCAAAACAGCAAACGCGGCGAGTGGTAACGGTACTAACGGTGATCAAGACGGGATGATACCACCCATCGTTCTCGCGAGTGGAAGTTTCAACCCGACGTCCTCTGCCGCTGGAATGCAACACAATTCGTTCCATCCTCCTCCTTATGGAGGACAACAACAACAACAACAACACTACGGACAAGGAACGCAAGGCGATTCGAACTTTGCCGCCGGGAACGTATTCTTGAACACAAACAACGCGAGCAATAACAACAACAACAACAACAAAGATAATAACTATAACTATAACAGCAGTAGCCAACAACAACATCAACAGAGCGGCGGCGGCGGAGGAGGGGGAATGGTACCGCCCGGAGGGTATCCTCCGCAGCAATACCATCCGTATCATCATCAAATGCATCACCACATTCCGCCTCCCCAAGTGCAGCAGCAGCAGCAACAACAACAACAACAACAACAAGCTCCGCAAAATCAGATGCAACATCAAACGCCGCTGCAGCAACAACTACAACAACAACACCAACAACAGTTGCGGTTGTTTTGGCAGCAACAAATGACCGAGGTTGAAACGGCGACGGATTTTAAGAACCATCAGTTACCACTGGCAAGGATTAAGAAAATCATGAAAACGGACGAGGACGTGCGGATGATTTCCTCGGAGGCGCCGGTGTTGTTCGCGAAAGCGTGCGAGATGTTCATCTTGGAGTTAACTTTGAGATCTTGGATTCATTCCGAGGAAAACAAAAGGAGGACGTTGCAGAGAAACGACATCGCGAGCGCGATTACGAGGACGGATATTTTTGATTTCCTGGTGGATATCGTACCGAGAGAAGATGGGAGCGCTGGCGGAAACAACGCGGCGGCGATTGCCGCCGCCGCCGCCGCCGCGGCGCTGGGACAAGAGCAACAAAAACAACAAGGGGGTGGTGGTGGCGGAAATTTAGCAACAGTAATGGGAGGAGGAGGGCCTAGCGTGCAGGTAAAGCAGGAAGAGAATGGTACAGGATTAGGAGCGGGTAACGGGAATACGACAGACGCGTCGTACAACACGTACCCGCCGCAACCAACAACAGTAGTAGCTTCAGACGCAACGCCGGCGTCCCAACCATCGCAGCAAGACGGGATTAAGAAGGAAGGCGGCGGGCAAACCGACGCCGTCGTGCCTTTGATTTAAGAGACTGAAGAAGAAGGAGAACTTTTTTATTAATACGAATTTAATAAAATGAAAAGAAAAAAAGAGAAGAAACACATTAGAACGAGAGAGATTTTGCGCGAGTATTTTCAATAAAAAATATATATCATTACCAGTAGTATGGTCATTAAAAATGTGATACAGCAAGGCCCATGATATTATTGTTGTTACCTTTTCTCGTAATGATGTCCTATGCGTGCGCTACGACGAGCTAGCTTGGGTGATGTCTTTGCTATGCTAAATGATGGTATATTTGCATCATGCGGCGCGAAAAATTTGGAACTCAAAGCGTCTCCTTCTTTCGAGTATCTTTTATTAGTCTCCTTCTTATTATTCTTACAGTATTGTATTAGTATCTCACATCCTCTTCGTCTCTTTAAAGGACGCGATGGTGATTCCATAACTGTTTGGACTCAACGCGGTATCTTCGTCGTCTCTTTCGACGCTTCCATCGATACCGAAAATAGCGTCCATGTTTAACATGTGCGGCATCGAGAAGGCCAGCGCGGTTGGCTGCTCTTCTTCCGTTTCTCCTCCCTTCTTAAAATTATTATTTGCTGCCGCTCTTTTGCTGAGTTTGGATCGAGCAGCGCTGAGAGAGGATGTTGGTTTCTTCCTCTTTCTTCCTCCCACCGAATTTTGTCCATTCTCGTTGTTGTCGTTATTGGTGAAAGTCGGAGCGGTTACGTTGAAAAAGTCAACGCCGTATCCGGAGGAGTACTCGCTGTTCGCCGCCGACGTCGTCGTGTACATCATCTTCGTCTTAGTATTAGTGTTTTTAAAAGACGGTGGCAACGATGGATGACCGCGATGAGTTTGGTATTGATCTTCGTCGTCGCAATGATCGTCCTCGTTTTCGATGTACCCCGACGACATTTCGTTGTTGATAAAAGCGTACGAGTTGTTCAAATACGTGTTCGTCTCCGCGTCGCTGGTGAGCGTTCTCGTTCCGCAGGACACGTCCACCATTTGATGATGGTTAAATGCAGTATCAGCACCAGACATTTCCACGCTCTCCTCGGACGAGTACGTCGTCGTGTTACACGTAGTATCATTATTCGCGCTCATATTATTCGTGGTTGTCATACTCGTAGTCATCGAACACGGATTGGCCGTCGGCGCCATCTCCTTTTCCTCCTCCAAAAGATTTTGAGACGCCGACGACGAATTTTTGCTCTTCCTCTTAATATGTTTCGAGTGCACGTGTCTTTGTTTATAAATCGTCGCTCGAATTCTCAAGATGTCCTCCGGCCACGGTTTCGCTTTCTTCGGCTTCGAGTGGTGGTATTCGTTTAACAAAAAGACGTTTCGTTCCTTAAATTTTTAGAAAGAAAAAAAGTCAGAATTTTTATTTTTTCGAAAAAAAGAAAAAAAAAAGGGAAGTCGAAGGGTCGCTTTTTTTCTGTTTTTCTTCACACACAGACAAACGAATTTTGAGTGTTGAAAAGACAAAAGTCTCTTACCACTTGAAACGCGTATTCTCGCAACCGGTCGAGATCTTTTTTCGTGGATTGTAAGACCTCCATAGTGGATTCGTTTTCGGGGTCCACAGTTGATTTTTCGCACAGTTCCTATTTGTTTTAGAGTTGGAGTGATGTCAGTTTATTACGTGCGCTTTCGTATGTTTACGCGAAAGGATTTTGATTGAAAAAAGGCAAAAGTCAACCACCTAATAGTAAAATGAAAAGTCAAAATCAATTTTTACCTGGTAGTACCCGGCTAAGCTTTTATACATCTCGAGGAGAGAGTGTAGCTTCCGGTGCGGCCATCGAATGATTCCGAATTTTCGACATCTGTTTTGATGAAGAGAGATGAAGAGAGATGAAGAGTTAGTCGTAATCAAAAACAGATAGACTCTCATTGTAAAAGAAATTAATAAACAGAAGAAATGGATAAGGGTCATCGTATCACACTACTCACATCGTCTTAAACCTGGTCGTCCCGCAGCCAAACTTCTTGGCGGCTTCGGATTCCGAGTCCAACGCTAACTTTATCAGGTCGTTCAGGGTGATGTTTTTCATCAACGAATCCTCTTTGTCGTCTTCATCGTCTTTGTTGTTGTTGTTGTTGTTCTCAACATCTCGAAGGTGACTTTTCGCCGTCTTTTCCTTTTTCTCGCTCATTAAAATGCCTTTCGTCGTCATCATAATATCATCCAAGATGAACTATACGTGCGTAATGAGAGAGCTTAAAGAATACCAAGGCAGTAGCAGAGCGCTGTACTCCTACTGTTATTATAATAATAACGCGTCTTCAAACGACGACGACGTGTCTTTGTGTTTAAGAGAGAGATCCGACCCCCACGAGGGAGACCAAACGACGCTTTTTGCAAACAAAAGTGACGAGTCTTTTTTTTGTCTTTTTGTCCCTTCTTTCTTTCTAACTGAGCTCTTAGGGTTGGACACCCTAAAATAAAAATCTCTCAAAATTGGAAAAGGAGCAGCTTCCTCACATTTTTGTGCGTCAGTTTGTGCTCACTACTGTTACTACATTAAGAAGTTAAAAGAAGAAGAACAGAAGAAGAAAAGAAGAGATAAATATAACATACTATAATGCCAGTCCCGCGAGGCTCGTTATTCGGCGTCCCGAACGAAAACTTTATGAAGAACAAAGACCCGAACAAAAAACACATCCAATGGGACGACGAAAATTTACGAGAAAACGAACGCACGAAATCGGCGAAAGATATCATCGACGAACCGGATACCCCTTGGGCCTCACCACCGCCGGAACTCTTCGATTCAGACGCAGAAGAGGATGAAGTAGTAGAGGAGGATTTAATGAATAAGAGGAAAATGTACGCGGAGGAGGAGATTAAAGAACGGTTGGAACGGTTGGAGTTGAATACGAGACAGTCCACGGGAGTTGAGTTTGTTCTCGAAACGACGACGACGGAAACGAGTAGGAGTAACTTTAGCAGTAGCGATGATAATAAAGAAGAAGAATTAAAAGGAGAAAACGACGACACAATCCTGAAAAGCAGACTGTTCGAAGCGCAACGGAAATCGTTGCAGTGTACGTACGATAGGAAGCGAGGGACGACGTTTAACAAGACTTCGCATCCGTTCGTCGCGCATCATCACGAAAACGAAGACGACGAGGAGGAAAAAGACGAGGAGGAGATTAAGAGGGAGCTAGAAGCGCTGCTGAACATGCAACGTAAAAGCTAAAATTTAGAAGACGTACGTTATGGTACAATCTTTTAGTACTAGTAGGTATAAATATACAACAACACATAATACACACACGCACATCGCTTTTAACGCCTTTAACTACTATTCGATGAAAATAAATTCTATATTATTCGCCTCGTCCGATTAAAACTTCCGAGCGGTTCTTGTTCTTCACGACCGCGTCGACGCCGTCAAACATTTTCTCCGTTTCTGAATCCGCTTGGTTGGTTAATAAAACCGTCTTCTTCAAGAGGACGTTATTCACATCGTCGCAGCCACTCGAAGAGCTACTACTATATTCGGATTCAATCGCGCGCAACACCGAGACGACTCTTTCGATGCCTTCGGAATCTAAATGTTGCAACGCTTCGTCCAGTATCAATAAGTTTGATTGCACGTTTAATCGGCGAGCGGAGACGTCGGCGTACGCCAAGGCTAAACCGATGGCCAGTCTCCGTCGTTCGCCGCCGGAAAGTTGTCGCAAAGAGCGTTCGTATTGCTCGCCGGAGTGTTGTTTACGCGCGAATATGACTCTCTCAATCTTTTCTAACTGCGTCGTTTTCGTTGTGACTTCGTCGATCGAGTCGTCGTCGAAATCGTCGTCTGAATCGTTATACGTGATGATATTGTTGTTCTCCGCCGCCGAGGACGACGAAAAAGAAGAACTACTACTCACCAGTTGCAAACTCAACGCGCCGCCAGTTAACGCGAACACGTACTCTTGACATCTCTCCGAAACCTCCGCTAAAACATTTTCGAACAAATAATTCGACACGCCTCTCGTCGGACTGAAACATTTGTCCGCGATTTTCGCCGTGTTCAAATCAAACTCAATCTTTGAGTACGAATTCTCTTTCAAATCGTTCAAAGATTCCGTTTCTACCGTCAATTGTTCTTGGAGTTGTCTCATCGCTTCAAAGTGCGGATTGTTGGTGTTGAAACTCGAAGCGTCGTCGTCGCTCGTGTTGACGTCTTGCTGGTATTTTTGATTGATTCTCTCGTAGTCTCTCAACGATTTCTCGCATCCTGCGACGAGCGTTTCCGCCGCGGCGACTTTCGATTCCACCGCTTTCGCAAAGGAAGGTAAAGAAGCATCATCGGCGAGGAGTCCGGATGAGTGATCGATGTGGAGGAGTTGCGCTAGCGATGTGATGTTATTCGCGACGACGACGTTGTTCTGAATGAAACCGCCGTTTTTACCCGGAGGATTGTTTTCGTCGTTTTGAGAGGAAGCGTATCCTCGCGAAGAAGACGAAGTATACGGCGTCCGGTAATCCAGCAATCCGGGAACGATGCCTGATAACGCCTCTCCCCGTTCCGACGAGAAACCCGCAGGGGCAGCGGCGTACTTCGTCGATTGTTGTTCTTGTTCTTGTTCTCTTCTTTTCCTTCTCTCTGAACGCAACGCGTCGCCATCGTCGCCAAAGCTCTTTTCCAACGCCAACACTTCCTCGGGCACGTACGGCAGCATTTGAGAAAACCGTTCCGAAACGTTCACCAGTAACGAAACTAACCGTCTCAATTCGTTCGTCAACATCATCTTCTTGTTCTCTTTTTCAACTCGAGCGAACTTCAAATTCTGCAGCGCTCTTTCTTCGTTCAACATTCGCTCGATTTCGGATTTCTTAAATAATTGAAACTGGTCTAATTTGACTCGCGAGTCGTTCAAAGCTTCAATCGCCGCGACGTGTTTCAATCGCATGACTTCCGCGTCACGTTTTAACTGTTCGAACGTTTCTTTTTGTTTAATCGGGTCGATGGATTGGTGACACAACGTGCACTTTAAAGTCTCTTTGTCGATGGCGTGTTGATGCACTGCTGCGGACTGTTTTGAGAGATTGAACACTTGACCGGCGCTCTTGTGCGCTTGCTCCGCCGTCGCTCTCGACGAGGCTTCGTTGCGTTGCGCGTCGTTGAAGAGTTTCAACAGGTTCTGTTCGTCTCGATCGAGTTGTTGATGACGTTGTTCGTTTTCTTTTGCTTTTCTGTTTTGAATGGAGACACCTTCGGCGTCGTCGAGAAACTCGTTTCGGTTCGTATTAATATCGAGAATTTGGCGCAACGCTTCGTTCGCGACTGATTCGATATCTTTGACTTCCTTCACCGCCTTGCGCGCATTTCGCATTCGATCTAACGCCAACGCGTCCAACGCGTCTTCTCTCTCGATCGTAATCGCTCGCACTTTTTCCTCGAACGTTTCCTTCCATCGGTTATATTCTCTCTCGGTTTCTAAAAATCTCGATTTCGTTCGTTGGACGTAACTCTCGCGAGATTTCAATTCAGCTCGCGCGATGGTCAATTTCTCGCGTCGTTCTTTCAGAATCTTCTTGCTCTTGTTTTTACACCTGAGCCAGACGGATTGTTCGACTAAGGAACCGAAACTGTTTTTCAGTTGCGCGTCGGAGGCTTCGAGTAAGCTTCCAATCGTGTGTTGGCCGTGAAAGCACGTCTGCGCCAAGACCGAAGCGCCTATAATTTCATCCATGTGTTCCTGCGTTTTCTTGGAGTCTAATTTCGTTTCGTCCGTATCGTCTACGACGAAGGATAATTTCGATAACTTGGTTCGCGTGACTGCTCTTTCAATAACGAACGGTTTCTTTCCGCCGTCGTCGCCCTCTCGATCGTCGATCAAGGATCCGCGCACGATAACTCGAGCCGATCTCGAGTCGTCGTTGACGACGTCTTTGTTGGTTAAATATTTTTGCGTCGAGCCGGTATCTAAGCGAACGTCAGATTTACCGGTCAACGCCCACATGACGGCGGTGACTAGCGTCGTTTTACCGGCACCGTTGGAATCTGCAAACCCAGAGTCATCTCGATTATCGCCGACGACGCACACCACGCCGCGGTCGTTGAGAGGATACGTGATTTCATCTTTGAACGCGCCAAATCCAGTGATTTCAACTTCATCGAATTCGATTTTACGAAGATGCGCAGACGTGGAGAGTTTGTTTGAATCGTCGCCGGTATCGAGTTTGCTGCCGTCTTCGTTTTCTCTCGACGACACGGCTTCTGCGATAATCTCTTCGCAAAACGCCTTGGCGTCTCCAGTTAACTGAATACTCTTGGCGTACGAACTGAACAAATCCACCGGACTTAACGATTCTGCGTTCTCAATCGTCGATTTCAACTCCGCTGGAGGTCGTCGAACTTCGATTTGACACCCGTATTTCAGACGCGCGTTTTCGACTCGTTTTGGCACGCTTCGCGACAGCGTCTTCTTCTTCTTTGATTTCTTCTTCTTTTCTTCTTCCTCCTCTTCTTCTTCTTCTTCTTCCATAGCAGACAAAGAGGAATCAAACGGAATCGTCCACCGAACGATATCGTTCGCCCGCAAATCACCCGCAATCATCTCGATGCTTTCGCCGATCGTTTCGTCGATGTCAAAATACCTCGGTCCAATGTCGATTTTCGAGCGTTTCAAAACGTCCGCGTCGGTTAAACTTTCATCTCGCCATTTATCGTTTAAAAATAACAGATGTTTCTCTTGGTTTTTCTCCGCTCGCGATATTTGATACGGACTCCCGACGTATCGCACGCGCGAATCTCTCTCCACGAAATGCGGCTTATGATAGTGTCCCGAAATGATACTTTCGATGCCCTCGCTAAACGTTTCTTTCGAATCCACCCCGTTTTTCATTTGAAACGTTTGATTGACGTTCGCACCCATCACGTCCGCGTGGCAAAACACCGTTTTAATTTCTTCTTCTACCGCTACTGCTACGTTACTCGATCGTTTCTTTGAATGTCGTTCCATCAACTCCTCCACAGTTCTTCGCATCATCTCTTGATCTTTCCTATACGGCAACCACATCGCGCCTCTCCACACTCTCGGCTCATCGAACACGCAAATCTTCTCCGGATTACACATTCGCAACACCTCCAGCGCGTGCACGCTTCCATTTACGTTCACCTGGTCGTGGTTCCCGACGAGCATGATCGTCGGTTGCGTCCACTTTGCCAGTTCTTTAATGATTTCGTTCAGAGTTTCCACCGGTAACGCGCCTCGGTGGTGCCAAAAATCCCCTAGGAATAAGATGCCTCTGTTTTCGTTCGCAGCTATTGCGTGGACGTGTTTCAAAGTCTCCAAGGCAATATCTTTGGTTTTTCGACTGACGTGTACGTCCGAGAACACCACCCACCCTTTCGTTTTTATATCGTCTAAAGATGACGACGATGTTGCTGACGTCACAATATCTCTTTTGCTCTTCTCCTGGTTCGCGAACCGAGAACGAAGTAAACGACGAGACGACGGGAAAGGATGATGAAATTCTCTTCCTCGAGCGCAGACGTGAGCGCTTTTGGTGGTGGTGTGAAGAGTACTGCTGGAAAGACCACTAAGCGGAAAGAAAAGCGTCATCGCGCTCTTTCTCATATATGAAACGTGGCACGAATACTACTCTTTATGAATACTACTACTCTTTTCAGAGTCTTTCGCGAAAGCGCAGAGAAAGAAGTGTTCGATGAGGATGTGTTTGAGGAGAATAAAAGTGAAGATATTTTGGCGGGAAAATTTTGCTCAAATCACACGTAACAAAATATAGAATACACGCGCGACTGGACGATGTAGACAATAACGTTCGCGTGATGTGAATAGTAGTTTAAACAACGTTTATTTCAAGTTTTCTGTCTCTCTTTCTCTCTCGCGCGTGTGTGTGTGTGTGTGTTCATTTCATTTCATTTTTTAATCCTCTTCGTATTCGTTCTCGATAAAACGCATCGAAATCATAAAATTAAATAGCGAACGGTCCGCTGGTCACGATTAACTTCTTCTCTCGGTTCAGCGAGCATGTGGTTCCACACACTTTGCACTTGTGTTCCATCTCTGTCTCGCCGCCGTTTTCACCCGAAAACAGTTGCTTAAACGGTTCCTCGCAGCACGGACACTGGCCGGTTAAAATTTGCGCGTTGTTCAATTCCGTGTACTCGGCTAATTTGTACGTCAAGATGGCGGCTAACGTGGTCGCGAAACCTAACGCTAAGCCATTCGGGACGTGCAAACCGAGAACGTCAAAGACAATCGTCGGCGCTAAACCGACCAAAAACGGAACCAACGCCAACGCTGCGTACATCTTCGCCACCGCCGAGGCGTCGTTTTCGAGCGTTGTCGGCGTTTGGGATAAAGTGCACGTGGCGCCTTTCATCCCAACGTCGATGCCAAGTTTCATCATCTCTTCGCTCATGAGTTCAAACTGCGCCTCGTCTAACAGCTGCTGACCTTTGGTGTACAAAAGCAACGCCGTCACGTCCTTCCTCTTCCCGGCTTCGTTTTTGATTTTCCTCTTCAAGTCCTCGTACTCGTCGTCGCCCATGATCTTCTCCCCTCGAGAATACGCCATCGCGGCTTGTACGAACTGAATCTCGTCTCTTCTTAACGTTGGAAACCCAGACCCTTGCCAATTGAGTTCTTCCCGGATGCGATCGTATTGTCCGTCCGAGAGCGTAAACTTGCCGTCGTTGTAGTAATTCCAGAGGGCATCCACGTACAAAATCTCCAAATCCGCTAACGAGCACGTTTCCGGTTCGTCGATCGAGCACGAAGGACCGACGGAAACGTTCGGTGTGGTATCATCCGCCATAGATTTTGAAGGATCTTGATCTGCAGAGGAGGCTTTTATCATCGTTTCTTTGTTGTTTTTGTTGTTGTTGTTGAAGAATCGCTTCCTCTGTTGTTGGGTGATAATCTTTCTTCCATTAGTATATGAAGAAGAAGAAGAAGAACACGAACGAGAAGAAGAACTCATCGTGGTCCCTGACATCATCATCATCTCTGTCTCTCTCGAACAGTTATCCTCGAGTTAAGGTTGTTTCTTCTTCACGCGGACAGAAAGAAGAGGTGCTGCGATGATACGAGATATACGCGCGTGAAAAATGAAGAAAAAATTTGATCCATCTGTCGTGTCGAGAGAGGAGATAAGCACAGAAAATTAGGGTTTAACCCTAAATTGATTATAAGCTTGAAAAAAATTCAAAAACACTTGACACAAAAGTTCGTCTCGTTTCCTCTCACACGTCTGATATATATAGTATGAGATAAAAATGGTGTCGGAAATGTCTGAATCGTCTTCGTCTGAATCGTTATCTCTCGGCATGGGAGATAAATCGAGAGCGATGCGAGAGTTTGGCGGGGGAGGAAGAGGATTTGGATTTGGAGGAAAGAAAGGATTGGAGGACGAGGAATCTTCGTCGTCGTTTTCATCATCATCGTCTGAATCGTCGGGAGAGGAGGACGTCGAAGAGGAGGAGGAGGAGGAAAAAGAAGGAAACTTTAAGGAGAATGCGAAACCTTCGACGGGAAAAAGGGGCAAATTTGCCTTCTTTTCGTCGGGGTTAGAAGAGATGACCAGACGAAAAGGAGGAGGAGGAAGAGAAGATGATGATGATGACGATGATGATGATGATATCGAAGATGATGATGATATCGAAGACGATATAGACGACGATGAAATTTTAGAGGTTCGCGAGTACAACACTCAATGGCAAAATCAAAAGCCTCCTCCTCCTTTGCTTCCGAACGCGAATACTAGTACTAATAATAACAATAACAAAAACAAAGAGTGGCGGAAACTTCTTCCGCATTACGTTCCAGCCTCGGAACTCTTCCTCGGCTCGAGGGTGAATAACGAAGTCGTGTTTGTCGATTACCAGGCGCAGTTTAACTCAAACGGGAAAAGGAAGACGCAAGTGCCCATGACAATCGGGGAGAGAGAGGCGTATGACGCGCAAATGCAAAATCCGTTCAATACGAGTAGTAAAAATAGCAACAACGGCGCGAATAATCAACAAGAAGCGAGATGGTACACGACCGGCGCCGGCGTGCGCACGTACGTCACGAAAACCGGGCAAAAGTTAACCGGAAAGAGAGCGTACGACGCCTCCATAAAAGACCAACAGAAATGGGGTTTGTAAAAACAAATTTAGAATAGAATAGAATAAAACATTTGGGGTGGTGGTGAAAAAAATTCCGCGCCTTCTCCTTAGTATATACGAAAGCTCACGAAACAAGAGTTTCGCGGAAATCGATGAATACTAATAACAGCTAAAGTCGCAGTTTAGAGTAGTATAATAGCAATTGTATGGTGTAATAATAATACGTGTAGTTGTCGTAGTAATAACACTAACTAATAGTAGTACAAAGAGGTGGAAGTCTTTTCGAGCGCTTTACTACTCTTGTCTCTCCAGCGTGTTATAATTCAGCAATTTCTCGATCAAATCCACGTGACACATGACCATCCTCCTGCAGCAATATCTCTTCAACTCTAACGCGTCTAACGCGTCTTTCTCCGCGTAATCCGCTTGCAATAAGTCTAAATACGTGTCCCACTTGTTCCCAATCACCTTTTTAGAGAGTTTTAAAGAGAGTTTTAAAGTGTGAGAATTTGAGCGGTTTTGCGGCTCCAAACGATGATGATTCTTGCGCGGGGAAGTGATGAAAGAAGAAGAAGAGGACGAATGGCAGAATACGAATAAAAAGAAAGAAAGTAAAGAGCGCGATCGAAACGTACCTTGCCGCAGGTGAAACAGCGCACCGGGATGATCATTTTTGTTGTTGTTGTTGTTGTTGTTGTTCTTTTCGCGTGTGTTAAAATGCAGAGAAAAAAAGAGTTGATGTGTGAACTGAAGAAGAAAATTCGAGTCTCTATTTGTCTCTCTCTTCATTTTAGTATTACAAGAGATATTCTGATTCTACCACGTGTAACTCTCCATCTCCGTATCGCCAAAAGGGTGGGAGAGGACAGTTGTTGTCGAGGAGGTATTGTACGCAGTCGATTTGGTTTTTCGCGTGCGCTGCTCGTACGGCCTGAGAGTTCCACGGCGCTTTGGCGGTTTCGTGTAAGTACTTCAAACAGTCCAAGTGGCCGTTCTCGGCCGCCGACTTACACACATATTCGTCATATTTATCATACTTTCGCTCAACAAGATATTCGAGTATGTGAAGATGACCATTTTGAGCCGCCCAAGTGGCAGTATACCAATCCCACGGCGCTTCCGCTTCTTCGCGTAAGTATTTGAGTACCTCGAGATGACCTTTTAAGGCAGCAAATGCACACGCTTCCTTTTCGATATGACACTCATTTGCAACGCAATACTTTACCATTTCCAGATTACCTTGACGTGCGGCCGCCCAAATCGTCCGATCATACCACTCACACTTTTTCTCCTCTCGTATCCACTTGAGCAACTCGAGTTTATTCGTGTAAGCAACTCTCAAGCAGAAATATGTTTCGTCCATCTCTCCTTTAACGCTATTATACGTGCCCCACGGAAAATGCTCCCACGCAACTTCCAAAGTCGATATCGACGACATCTCTCTCACTCTAAACCCCTTTTTTAAATCACCCTTGCGAGATGATCTCTTAATCAACTTTCTCGTTTCTCCATTCACCTCGTACAAGAATTTCACATCGGTTCCATTCAATTTCGGAAGAATGTGTTTGAAACAAATATCGTCCCACTTCACGACCACGTCCCATAAAGAATCTCTCTGTTCATCACAAGGAGTCTTCCTCTTTCTCGTCTTTCTCGTCGTCGCTCTCGATTTTGATCCTCCTCTGTCTTCTTTTCCAGACGTCATGAAGATGCGTTTAGGTACTAAAAAGAGACGAGTTTTTCTCTTCTTAAACACTGAGGAAAATTCGCCACAAAAATGGATACACGATGGAACTCCTTATGACAAACGCGTTGCGAGGAAGAAGATAAAGAAGATAAAGAGAGTTCGATGACGGAAGACACTCCCACCACCAAAAAAACGTCTGCATCTTCGGAATTCGATGCATGCGAAAAGGAAGGAAAGCGCACAGTGATGACGATGAAGAAAGAAAAGAAACAGAATTGGAGAAGTATTCAAGAAGGACTACTTCCACGTTTACTCGCTTTATCGAGGACGCGAGAGGACTTGAACAAGTGCAAAAT
>Ga0209335_10000183_pt1 | contig 69988 bp, 78 predicted proteins | sample COG_09_FD_184753 | JGI IMG/M metagenome (GOLD analysis project Ga0209335, IMG submission 184753) | Pelagic Microbial community sample from North Sea - COGITO 998_met_09 (SPAdes) (version 2) | ecosystem: Environmental > Aquatic > Marine > Neritic zone/Coastal water | place: Helgoland, sampling...
ATGAACAGCGGGAAATAAGCATTCACATGGCCTGTGTCTTTGAACTTCTGATCCAACACGTCTTTCATGCGCTCCCAAATGGCAAAACCATAGGGCTTGATCACCATGCAGCCTTTGACATCGCTGTGCTGCGCGAGATCGGCCTGCACGACCAATTCATTGTACCACTTGCTGTAATCCGATTCGCGGGAAGTCAATTTTGATGCCATGGCAATTGCTCAGGTAGTTTGGTATGATTTGTGTTACAGAGGATGCGTGAACCTCGTGCGCCACAAAAGTACCCAATTTCGTACCTTTCTCAGGATAAATGACATTCCCCATGGCTAGACTTCCTCTTACCCCGCTTTTTCTTCAGGCTATTCCCGTTCGTTGGATACTCAGCCTCGCTGCAGCAACGACCCTGTTGGCAGGATGCGCTAGCCTTCCGGATTTTTCTGCGCTCGAAAATGACGAATTGTACCTCAGCCGCGGCGAGGAATTTATCACCGACAGCAAATACTTGGCCTTTGCAATGGAACAAGCGGGCGTTGAAGATTTGGCTGAAGATGACTATTATGACGCCAATCGGAGTGCATATGGAGAGGGATACGTGGGTGGATATGGAGGACCGGGATTCCAGCCGAGTTTCAATAATCCGTACCGTCCATTTTCCAATGGCCTCGGACTGCAATCGTATTTCAACCCCATGAGCGGTTATGGAATGGGGATGGGAATGGGCTATGGCGGATTCAGCGGAATGAACTACGGCATGAACAATGGGTTCGGCTACAACAACATGGGCTACAATACCATGAGCTATAATCCATACGGGTTCAACAGCTGGAACAACGCCTACAATCCATACGGGTATTACAATCCCTATGGCAACAACGGCTGGAACAACGGCTATTCGGGTTGGGGAAACAACGGCAATGCTGGGCCTTACTTCGGAGATGTGTACGGAGGGGGATCAGGCGTCACCAGCTTCACGCGAACACCAATCATGAGTTACACCAACAATGGCAGCAATTACGACGATGCTGGCGTACTGGTAAGGCCCAAAACAGAACGGGAAGAGGCGACAGAGGCAGTGCAGCCGACCGTTGTACAACCCAAACGCAACAAACGTCAAAACCGCTGGATGCAGGCCACGCCATCCACTGAAACGCGGTCGACGCGCACCAACAGCAATTCCAACAGCAATTCCAATTGGAATTCCAGAAGCCGGTCCGGTGAATCCAACAAATCCATCAATACGCCAACCAGCACGCCACGTTCCAATGCTACACGATCGTCCGGGAGCAACAGCCGATCATCGGGCAGCTCCCCTCGGGGTTCTTCTACGGGCAGCTCACGTTCTAGCCGCGGCGGAGGAAAATGAAAATGGGATCCCGACTGCTATTGCTTGGACTCCTAAGCACGTGGACATCCTGCCTCCTCGGACAGAATGAGGTCGATATTTTCCGGTACAGCTTTACAGAATCCTTGGGCTCTGCTCGTACAATGGGCATGGGCGGTGCTTTTGGCGCGCTTGGAGCAGACTTGGCGTGCTTGACGGGCAATCCCGCAGGAATTGGATTGTATCGCCGAGGCGATGCGAGCCTCACAACGGGTTTCGCTTCCCAAAAAACCCGACTGAACGTTTCGGGTCAATTTGGGAATGCCAACCAAATCAGTGGATCAACCACCAACTTGGGCATCGCGCTGAGCTACCCCTCTGTGCACCCAGATTGGCCCGTGAGCACGCTAGCCATTAGCGTATCCCGTCGGGCCAACTTCAATGAAAAAATCAATATTGAAGATGCATTGTTGGGCAACTCACTGCTCGACGTTTTCCTGGCACAAGCCCAAGGTTCGCTCCCTACTGACTTGTATACCACAGGACCCTTCACATCCAACTTGGCATGGGAAACCTACCTGCTGGATCCCGATCCCAATGGAAATCCCACGGGCTATATTTCTGCCATTCCGGAAGGGGGCACATATGCATCGAAACAAATCGAGCGGAGCGGCAAGCTCAATGAAACCAATATCGCCTTTGGCTCCAATTATCAAGAGCGACTGAGCCTTGGAATCAGCATCGGCATTGTCAATGCCACCTTTGAAGAAACTGCGATCCACAGCGAGCAACCCCAAATCGACACGCTGGAACTCAATTCCTGGCAATTCCAGGAATTGCTCAATGTCGAGGGCAGCGGTCTCAACGTGAAACTCGGCGTGCAATATGCCCTCTCCTCTTGGTTGCGCATGGGACTTGCCTACCACACACGGACACGAATCGCTTTCACCGATGAGTACTCTACGAACATGCGGAGCAGCCTGAAGTCTGGAGATTCCTATGACTACAATTCTCCGTTGAACCGCCTCGAGTATGTGATTTATACTCCATCGAGGACCATGGCTTCATTGGCCTTCATCATGGGGAAATACGGCATGATTTCTGCAGATTATGAGCGCGTCAATTACGGCACAGGTAGCCTTCGGCCCACAGCGTTATCCGGTCCTGACGCCTATGATTTTGCATCCGAAAATGAAACCCTAGCCTCGCTTTACGGCCTATCGCATTGCGCGCGTGTCGGAGCTGAATTTCGCATTCAGCGTGTGTGGAGACTGCGAGCCGGAGCCGGCCTCGAAACGTCCCCCTACCTGTCCGCAGCGGATGTCCAGACGGACAGCAAGCGTTATACCGGAAGCCTCGGCTTTGGTTACCGAACCGAGAAGTGGTACGCTTCTTCGACCTACCGCCGCAGTTGGTTTGAACGCGATATCTACCTCTTCGACCCCGGATTGTTGGACCCTGGGCGCATGGCTCAATCCCACGGAATGTTGGTTGCTGCCGTCGGCTTTCGCCTGTAAGGAAACGTATCCCGGCAAAGCGCCATCCCCGCCCAAAAAGAACCATTCCAAGGCTGCGGCATTTTGAATAGCCTCAAATCTTGGTGCAAACAAAAAGAGGCGCCTCGGAAAGGTGCCTCTTTTTGTTTTGTGAAGACTTCGGGGTCTTCCGCCTTATTTCTTCGCTTTGGTCAACGCCTTTCCAATCTGCGTGTCCATGCGTGACGTTTCCTCTTCCGCCAATTCTTTATCGACCAAGATTCGACCGCTGTGCTCATCTACGATGATGCGTTTGCGCTGGGCAATGTCGATTTGACGTTGCGGTGGAATCTTGATGTACGATCCCGCTGACGCCTCGCGTTCGATCGGGACAACAGCCAATCCATTCTTCGCCGCTCCACGGATGCGCTTGTAGCTCGCGAGCAATCGATCGTCGATGCCCTTGGCCATTTTCTCGCTCAAGCCCGCGAGCACATCCTCCTCCTGTTGGGTCTCGGAAATGATTTCAGACAACTCTTTCTGCTTGCTTTCCAAATCGGCATCGCGCATCTCCAACTTCTCCTTGCTTCCAGAAACGATCTCGGTTTTCTGCTCTGCTTGCGCTTGGCACTCACGGATCCGCTTCTCACACAACTCAATCTCCAATGTTTGGTATTCGATTTCCTTATTCAAGGAAGTGAATTCACGGTTATTTCGAACATTGTTTTGCTGCTCCGTATACTTCGCAATCAACGCCTTGCTGTCTTCGATTTGAATCTTATAGGCAGAGATGCGTTGGTTGACCAAGTCGAGGTCCTCTTCCAAACGCTCCAAGCGCGTGCGCAAACCAGCGATTTCGTCTTCAAGGTCTTGAACCTCGAGCGGCAATTCTCCGCGCACGACACGAATGCGGTCAATGCGAGAGTCAATCAGTTGCAAATCGTACAAAGCGCGCAGCTTATCTTCTGCGGTAGATGCGGTTTTTTTCTTAGCCATGGTGCGTTCAGCGATAGTGGATAGGATTCGGGTTGGCCGAAGCCAAATGGACGGCAAAATTAGGGAAATATTTGTTTATGCGGTTGACAATCAGGTCAGTTGTTTGCCATTCGCTTTCATAATGCCCCACATCGGCAATCACAATGCGGTCATCCGCATCAAAAAACTCGTGGTATTTGAAGTCTGAAGTGACCAAAACGTCGGCTCCAGCGTGCAAGGCATCGGGCAACAAAAATCCCCCAGAACCGCCGCATACCGCCACTTTCAGAATCGGCTTTCCCAACAATTTCGTATGGCGAATGGCCGCACAGCCCAGCGAAGATTTCACCGCATCCAAGAATGCTCCTTCTTCCATGGATTGAGGCAATTCTCCGAGCATTCCACTGCCAACACCTGCATGAATTTGCTGCAATGGCCAGATACCATGTGCCACTTCTTCGTATGGATGGGTCGATTTCATGGCGGCAAGGACGTCGGTTAATTTCCACGGTTCGACCACCATTTCCAGTTTTTGCTCTTCCATGGCTTCCCGCATGCCCTGCTCACCCGCATATGGGTTTGCTCCTTCCAATGGCCGAAAGGTGCCTTTGCCCGGCACTGCCCAGCCGCATTCGTCATAATTTCCAATCGCACCCGCACCGGCCGCGAACATGGCATCGCGCACTGCATCCACGTGGTCTTCCGGCACATATACCACCAATTGCATCAGCGCATCGGGCTTAGGCCGCAACACCTTCAACGATCCGGGAAGGCACCCCACCAATTCAGCCAACTTCATGTTGACTCCGTCCGACACGTTATCCAAATTCGTGTGGATTGCATACAATGCAATGCCGTTGGCAATGGCAGCCATGATTGTGCGTTCTACATACGTGTTGCCATTGAATCGTTTCAATCCCTTGAAAACAATAGGATGGTGGGAAACAATCATGTTTGCCCCTACCGCAATGGCTTCTTCCACAACCGCTTCCGTGCAATCCAAGGAAACCAATACCGCCGACACCGCATCGGACTTTCTCCCCACGAGCAGGCCCGAATTGTCATACGATTCTTGCAAAGAGAGCGGTGCCCACGACTCCAGCGCCGTTGTCACATCCCGGACGGTCAACTTATTTGCATCTTGCATGCATCAAATATATTAGCGCGTGTCCACAACCCGTACTTTTAAGCCATGTTTCGTCGACTGATCCTCCGAGGACTTGCCTTCGCTTTTGGCGCGGTCGTTCGGCTGCGGCACGGCTTATTTGATTTGGGCATCCTCCCTTCGCGGCCGGGCGCTTTGAAAACCATTGTCCTCGGAAACCTGACCGTTGGTGGCACCGGCAAAACACCGACCACTGAACGAATCGCTCGCGATTTGCAAAATATCATCGGACTGAAAAAAATCGGCATCTTGAGCCGCGGATATGGCCGGAAAACAAAAGGGTTTCACTGGGTGTCATCCGGAATGGAAGCCATCGAATGCGGCGATGAGCCACTATTGCTGCGCAAAAACCTACCTGACGTGCCGGTGGCCGTTTGCGAAAACCGATTGAAAGGCCTTCGAAGGATGAAAGCCGACCATCCCGAGTTGGAATGGGTCGTATGCGATGACGCTTTTCAACACCGCCGACTGAAGCCCACGATCTCGCTGTTGTTGTTGGATGCGAGCCAACCCATCGCAGCGGACTCCATGCTGCCCGCTGGACGCCTGAGGGATTTACCGGAACGGATGCACCACGCGGATGCGCTCGTGATCACCCGCCTCGACCCTTCTGCTTCTTTGGAAGAAGCCGCATCTGCTCATGGCATTGCGAAAGCTACCGCCCTGCCTTTGTTTGCCTCATACATGCAGCCTCAACCGCTGCTGCATTGGCCTTCTGGCGCAGAAGCACCCAATGGCGACGCCACACTTTCACCCGACAGACGCGAACGCATCATGGCGGTCGCAGGCATCGCACGCCCGGAACGCTTCATGGATCGACTCACGGAGCGCTTCCAGGTGGTTCGAAGGGAATGTTTTCCGGATCACCGGGCATTCACCGAAAAGGACTACAAGCGCTGGCGGCGAATCGCAGAAGGCGACCGCCTGCAAGCCATCATCACCACCGAAAAAGATGCCATGCGCATCAAGCCTGAATTGACTCAAGGCATGAACATCCGATGCGAGGCAATCAAGGCTGAATGGCATGACACCGCCGCATTCCAGTCATGGTTGCGCACCGCGATTGAGCGTTGCACAAAATGACTGCAGGAAATGCCATTAAAATTCAAGATATTTGAATCATGAAGGAACAGGAGAAAATCATGGCGCCTGCGCGTTGGGTCAGCAGCCTTGTTGTTGCTGCGCTTATCGTTGGCATCGCGGGCTGTGCGGGTGGAAGTGCAAAAAAGAATAGCATCACAGGCCAATTCACCAATGCCAACGGGCAAGGTGTTGAGATTGAATTGCGGAAATGGACGCCAGGGCGTCAAGGCCAGCAGGGCAGGTTTTCGGCCATCGCCGAGTGCACTTCTGACATGACCGGCAAGTTCGAAATGGACATCGCGCGATCACTTCCCATGGACTTTTACCAACTGATGATTGGACGGACCATTCCAATGGTTGTTATCATGGACAGCACAATGGGCGTGCACATCACCGCATCGGTGCCGGAAGCAGGTTACTTGGTGGATGCCGAAATCAAGGGTTCTATTCCCACCGCCGAAGTGCATGAGTATTACGCCAAAGCGATGCCTCTCCAAACCACCTTGAGCATGGTAAGTGGAATGATGCAACAAGCACCCGATGCGGAAAGCCGCCAGAAACTCTCCGATCGCGCCATGAATAAGAAGCAGGAAATCAATGCATGGGCCAACGAATTCCTGCAAAGCCACGACGGCTCCTTGGCCCAACTAGGCCCATTGGAGCACCTCGATCCTAGCACGAACACGGCAACCTTTCAAAAGGTCCTCAAATCAACCGCAGATCGCATGACCAGCGGTGCGTTTCACCAAGCATTGACCGCTGCCATCGCAGGTCAAATCACGCAACAACAAAACCAGCGTGTCGTTAAAAAAGGCAATGGCGCTAACACCGCACGTGCCCAGAAAAACAGCCGGTACGGTGTTGGGGATGTCGCCCCTGAAATTGCGATGAACGATCCCGAAGGTGTGGAACGAAAGCTCAGCGACTTGAAAGGCAAAGTAGTGTTGCTTGACTTTTGGGCGTCTTGGTGCGGCCCATGCCGACGGGAAAACCCCAATGTTGTCAATGCGTACAATGAATACCAGTCCAAAGGTTTCGAAGTATTCTCGGTTTCCTTAGACAAACAAACCGACCGTTGGGTGCAAGCCATTGAGCAAGACGGACTGCTCTGGCCCAATCACGTGAGTGACCTCAACGGCTGGCAAAATGCCGCATCTCGGGCGTACGGAGTAACGAGCATTCCACACGCCGTGCTCATCGACCAAGACGGCGTGATTGCCGCCACGCACCTGCGTGGAAGGGCACTGCAGCAGAAACTCAACGAGTTACTTCAATAACCGCATCCCGCAGTTGCATCGCGTTCACCTCGCCTCCGATTTGCACCTTGGTGCCCCCAATGCCAGCGAAAGCCGGACGCGCGAATTGCGCTTCATTGAATGGTTGGAGAATGCTGCAGAAGGAAAAGGACGAGCCAAGGCCGGCCCTGCGACCGAGATTCACCTCGTGGGCGATGTCTTTGATTTTTGGTTTGAATACAAGCGTGCGGTTCCCAAGGGTGGCGTGCGACTGTTAGGTGCCATCGCCCGCATTGTAGATTCCGGCATTCCCGTTCACTACCATGTGGGCAACCACGATCTCTGGACCTTCGGTTATTTCGAAGATGAACTGGGGGTAACGTTGCACCGAGAACCGATTGTCCGTGATTATGACGGCGTGCGATGCATGATTGGACATGGCGACGGCATCGGACCCGGAGACGCCGGTTACAAGCGCCTAAAAGGCGTTTTTACCAATCCCGCTCTGCAATGGGCTTACCGGTGGGTGCACCCGGACATTGGAATTGCATTGGCCGAATACCTCTCCCGCAATAGCCGAGCCCGAAAGGGCCATTTGGATCGCCTCGCGGGCGATCGAGAAGAGGAGTGGATCTGGCAATTTTGTCGAGAACACCTGAGCCGTGAACACATCGATTGTTTCATCTTCGGTCACCGGCACCTGCCCCTCGACTTTGAAGTTCCAGGACCGGAGGTATCAAAACCTGGACGTTACATCAATCTCGGTGATTGGATCCAGCACTTCACCTCGGTCCGAATTGAATCTGGCGCGGTGCATTTGGACCGTCCTTGAGTCGATTCATAGCTCATTCTTCGTTCCGACCTTCTCAATTTTAGCCATCAAAAAACCCCGAGCCAAAAGGCCCGGGGTTTTTTCATAAACGAATAAATCTGAGCTTATCGCACCAGCAACTTGGCCGTCTTTTGGAAGGTTCCATTGGTCAAGCGCACGATGTATTGGCCGTTCTCCAATCCACTTGCATCCACCACAATGGGCCCTCCTGCGTATCCACGAATCGCACGGTCAACATTCAAACGTCCCGTGATATCGAAAACCTGCAATTGGAAATCGCCTCGGAATGTTTCAGACTGCACCGAGAATGTGCCTTCAGAAACGGGGTTTGGATAAACCAAGAGGCTTTCCACTGCTTCAACGGTCAATTCAGATGGCTCATCAACACCCAAGAATAAATCCGATCGGAAAATTCCTCGGCCATGCGTCGCTGCATAAATGGCGCCTTGGTTGGACGGGTTGATCCATGCGGATGCGCCACGCCATTGTTGCTTCACATCAAAGACAGGCGCGGTGATTTGGTCTGAAGTCGACGCCATGTTTTGGTTCGCCATGACCCAGTCATCGCCACCGTTTTCAGTAGCGAAGATGCCATATTCCGTTCCGACCACGATGCTTTGTCCCGTGGGATCCATCGCGTCGATAACGACATCATAGCATGGCATTTTGCTCAATCCACTCACGTTCCAGATGCTGGACCATTGGGGTTGTTCGTCCAAGGCATTGAAGGTTTCTTGCACCTTTCCTGTGGCAAGGGCGCCATAGCCACCCACGGAGATAACGACGTGATTGGGATCGTTCGGATCCACGGAGACGCCCGTGATGGTAGCACCCAACGAACGGATTTGCTTGCCCATGTTCGCAGGAACATCGGCTTGTGTGTGAATGTCCTCCATGCCGTCAAAACGGTAAAGCTTTCCATCCCATCCACTCACAAACATGTGGTTGCCTGCTTCTGGCTCAACATTGACTGTAAATTCCACCGCTTTGGTTCCCGTTCCCGCTGGAGCATTGTCCAAACGCACCCATTCCGGTGTGGTGTTGAAGTTCAAACCATCACGCGTCATCCAAATGCCGTTCCCTCCATTGAAACCCGCAATGGTCATGGTCGTGTACGGATCATTGACCAGCAATCGGCCAGGAACATCATACATGGTATCCGATGCGTGGAAATACATCGTATCACAAACAGCATTCACGTCATAGACATCTACCTCTGCAAACGTCGTGTCAAACCCCACCGTATTGAACACCCACTCATCCCATTCGGCGATGTACAATGAATCCACCACTGGCGTGATGTCAGTGATGACCATTTCCTGTCCCACCAGAACGCTATCGTCGTAGCAATCAAGCTGCTCGATTGCTTCTTGCGGGTCCATCCAGAAGTAATCGGGATCTTCCGTCAATGGTTCGCTCAACAGCCGCTCTGGGCGCACGAGCTCATCGTAATATGCCAGTTCTACTCCTTCAGGCAAGGTGTATTCGAAGTCCAAATTCTGGTTGGAAGTGGACAAGGTGAATGTACTGTCCGTGACGGCTTCACCGTACGGATTGACCAACACCACAGAGCGTTGCGAATCTTGGTCTTCGGTATTCTCGTACAAGCGCACCACCGAATAAAATTGCCCAATTTCTCCTTCGTCATTGGCAAGCTCCGCAATATTCGCATCGAAGAAACTGCCATAATTCGCGATGTCTCCCGGCCCTACTGTGCCTCGGCTTAATCCACCGTTTTGGGAAGTAGCATAAAAAGCATATTCGTAGCCCTCAGCTTCTGTCACCTGGGAGATCGAGCAATCAAAACCATCGCCCCCTTGCACTTCCACCGCTTCTTGATCGCTCAGGAAGTAGCCGCTGGAAGGAATGAAGAGGGATCCATTGTCTTGCGTTCCACCCATGACTGCGCTTCGCGCACTGTGGTCCATTCCGTAAAATTGGGTGACCGAGAAGTCTCGGTTGATGTCATTGTATGATTCACCGCCATCCGTGCTTTTGTAAATGCCACCATCCGTAGCAACGTACATGTTGCCGGAAGGTGTGAACATCACCTCATGCACATCGGCATGGACGTCGATGTCTGTGCCTGCAAAATCGAAGGCGTATGCGGCCAATTCTGCTTGCTGGCTTGGTCCTGATCTCCATAGCTCAATGCCGCCTACGTACGCCAAATCTGGCTGGCCTTGCTTGATGCCTAGTGCCAAGTCATAAATGCCTTGAGGACGAGGGAGCGGAGTCGCTTCGTCGATTTCATTGGGCCAAACATTGCTCCAGCTCTCGCCTCCATTGCCTGTATGGTAGAGTCCGCCAAACAAACCACCGCTTGTTGCGAAAACAGCAAAGGCATGATTCGCATCATCCATGGAGATGGCTACACGGACGCGTCCGTTTCCACTTTGGGGAAGGACCGTTTCGTCGTTGTTTGACCCTGACATGCTTTCGAACGAGGTGAAATCCGTCCCGTTGGAACGGTAGACTCGGCAATTGTTCATGCCGATCAGCATGTACGATCCGTCAGCAGCGATTGAAATGTCGCCAACCGCTCCATTGATGTCATCGCTAGGGCTCATGGTCATTACGCCATCCTCAATGAAGCCATATCCTGCGTTGCTTCCAAACCACACCCGGTTATCGTCCAATGGATCCGCTACCATTGCGTCAACCGCTGAAAAGTTTCCAGAGTTGAACTCGCCCGGATCGGTACCTTCTACCATCTCAAAATTCTCACCATCTTCGGACCACCAAATTCCGCGTCCTCGAAAGCCGCTGCCGCCATCGCCGTTGCCGCCATCATAGATGGAGCCGGAGCCTACATAGACGGCGCCATTTCCAAGTACAGCCACCGAACCGATCACCATTTGCTCCAAACCGAAGATTTGGTTCCAATCGTTGCCGCCGTTGTCGCTCTTCCACAATCCACCCGAAATCGCTCCGGCATATAGCACAGACTCTTCACTTCCGTCTTCCGGAATCACCGCAGCAATGGCTCGGGTACGTCCACCGATGTTGTCCGGGCCCATTTCATTCCAATAATGATCGGTCGCACGTCCGTCCGAACTTTGCTGAGCAGCGAATCGGACCACTTCGCCGCGAAGTTCGCGGAGGCCTTCTTCATTGATCTCACCTGTCTCAATGTCACCGAGCAGCTTCTGCTGAATTTCCCAAGCACCATCAGGCGCCTGTGCTTCAGTAGACGCGGCTCGTGGTGCATAGCCCAGGGCCTCATCTGAATTTTGAGTGTTGTTGATCTGCCAACCTGTGAGGGCAAGCGCTACAGCCGCTGAGGCCGTGAAAATCGTCTTCAATTGCATGGTTACAGTTTTATCCAATCAGGAATTCGAAAGTTACAACAAACCAAGTGCGTGTCAAGCAATTGTGTTCACGACTTCCGCACCAAAACCAATGCCAAGGGAATGAACCGCTCAAATCGCGCCATTACAGGTGCGATAAGTCCGTTTAAAAATGAAAAAAAGTCGCACTGCTTAAGCGCTCCAAACTCAGAAAAGGTGTTTTTCCGCGTGGTAACTCGAGCGCACCAGCGGTCCACTCTCGACGAATCGAAACCCTTTTTCAAGCCCAATGGTCTTGAGTTCGGTAAACACATCGGGGTGGATGAATTCTGCCACCGGCAGGTGCTTCGGGGAAGGCTGCAAATATTGGCCCAATGTCAAAATCTGACAATCCACGCTGCGCAAGTCATCCATGGCCTCAATCACTTCCTCAACCGTTTCTCCCAGCCCCATCATAATTCCTGATTTCGTCTTGATCCCTGCTTTTCGGAGCCTGCGCAAAACTTCAAGACTACGGTCGTATTTGGCTTGAATGCGCACCGCTTTCGTCATGCGCCGAACCGTCTCCAAGTTGTGCGAAACTATTTCGGGAGCGACTTGAATAATTGGCATCAAGTTTTCCCATTTGCCCGCAAAATCCGGAATCAATGTTTCCAGGGTGGTCCCGGGGCTTTGTTGCCGGATTGCCCGAACCGTCTGTGCCCATATTTCACTGCCACCATCGGCCAAGTCATCCCGATCAACGGATGTAATCACGGCATGCTTAATCCCCATCAATTTCACGGATTTGGCTACGCGACCCGGCTCAAAAACATCCACCTCCAAGGGTTTCCCGGTCGCTACATTGCAAAACCCACAACTGCGCGTGCAGATATTGCCGAGGATCATAAACGTCGCTGTGCCAGCGCCCCAGCACTCTCCCATATTTGGGCAGTGTCCACTTTCGCAGATGGTGTGTAGCTTGTGTTCTGAAACAATCTCACGGACTTCCTTGTATTCCTTGCCTGTTGGCAATTTCACACGCAGCCACTTGGGCTTGGGCGTGCGGATTCCCGCTGATTTGGGATCATTTGATGGTGTCGTCGGCGTGGTCATGTCGTCTTCAGCTTAGCGCGTCCAGTTTCTTCCGAGTTCAAAGGTCGCAAACAATGTGACAAAAAGCCGTTGATTCTGTTCAAATCCCGCAGCAAAAATTTCCGGTGGTATCAAAAAGGCATCGCAGGCGATTCCTGCTGCGAGGGTTCGCTGCTGGAAGCGCTCGTTTCCATATTCAAAATCGAAGGCGTAACTCATATGCAATCCGGGCACTACCCCCAATTGATCCAGGCCATTGCTCCAGCTGGCTTGCCCATAAATATTGTCCGAAAAATGGGCATTCGCATCGTATACTTCTGTCGCGATGTAATCGAAGGGAATGTCCGGATATCCAATTTCCAAGTACACCGGCTTGAGAATTCCGAGGGTGAATCCATAACGCCAATGGGTGCTCAATCGCACCGCATCCTTTCGTAGCTTTTCAGATCGGAGCCGTTGATGCCCTCTCCAAAGACGCAACATTTGGAATGCGTTCTGCTTCCCGTAAACGTATGGCCGACCGTTTTCATAAATGGGATTGGAAATCTTGATTTCTTTCGGATGTTTCAGGATCACCAAGTCTGCACCCCACCATGCAATTCGAAAAGCTCCCTTGTAATTTCCTTTGCGCAGCGTTGCTCCACCTCCTTGGGTGTGCAAATGCAAGCCAAATTGCAATTCATCGGTTAAGGGAATCTTTGCTGCACCATCCGCATAAACGGCTTCATCACCAGACAACACCTGCGCACGCGCCGCGCTGGACCAACCGAAGCCGATCAACATCGCTCCCAACAATGCCCCTGGAAGCACTGAGCGCAAGTAAGTTGAAATTGAGCGGTGGAACATCTAGGCAAATTTAACACGTAACTTGCCAGGTCCTTCGCACCTTTGCAACTGTTGGTAATTTCGCTGAACAAACCCGAGATACATCATGGAAACTCCTGCTCAATACAGCCTAACGTACGAGGGCGATTTGCGCACGTCAATGACGCACAATCGTTCTGGACAAACCGTAATCACAGACGCACCGTTAGACAACAACGGCAAAGGCGAATCCTTTTCTCCCACAGACCTTGTCAGTGCAGCATTGGCGAGCTGTGTCATGACCATCCTCGGCATCAAGGCCCGCGACATGGGTTATGAAAACGTTGAAATGGAAGCCCAAGTTTGGAAATCCATGGCTTCGAATCCTCGGAGAATCGGAAAAATCACCGTTGCCTTGCGCGTTCAGATTGAAGGCGTAACTGACCAGCAAAAAATCATTTTGGAGCGAACGACACGCGCGTGCCCTGTTGCTCGGTCCCTGGATTCAGGCACCGAAAAAGAAGTGACGTTTTTGTGGGCTTGATCACTCGCAAGCTTCAACCTCAGCATAAGCTGCACAGGCAGAATAACTTGTAGCACATGAGGCCAACACTGTTGTTGCAAGCAACAAACCCAAAGTCCATTGAAAGATCCGTGTCATGGGAGTAGGTGTTTTAACGATTCGCATACGTACGTTCAGAGTGTAAGGTTACGTTTCAATGTATCTTTCCCGCATGCCGAGATTAGCATTTATCACCATTTCAATCTTAATAGCGATGGCCGGCGGCCTCTTGAGCTGCCAATCAGGATTCAATGCATCAAGGACTCCCTCAACGCAAAGGCCTTATGACTTTGAAGCCAACCTCCTGCATGCGGAGTGTTCTTTGCTACCGGCGGGACGCGATTCACTTGATGTCTACTTGGAATGGAGCCGTGAAGAATGCCTGTATTTGAGGGAGGATCCGGCATCGCCTTTTTTCGCTCGTATGTCCGTTCAATTGGGTGGAAGCAAAGAATCTTGGCTGGACACGTTGGAATCCGGAACTCCGGAAAAGGCAAGACGAAAGTGGCGGATTGATCGCATGGCCCTGGCGGCGCCGTGGAATGAAGGAGCCACAACTGTGCCGGGAGAATTCAGCGATGAGCACCGCAACAACAGTTTTCGCTGGCAGGCACTTGTTCCGGATTGGGAGTCGGTGGCTCATCCGCATGCGCCAGACGGTTGGCCCCTTTTTGGTCGCCACGCAACTGCCGGAGACACCATTTACTTTTCGGCGCCAACCGGATCCCGGTGGCAGCACGCCAGTGTTGATGTCCCCCATCGCCTGCCATCGCCTCCTTTCACGAGTAGCAAAGACAAAACAGACACGTTGCAACCCCTGATTCGCTCCGATTGGAAAATGGACCCATCGGGCTGGAGCGGCTATGTAGTGCAGCCTGGCATCAATGTGCTTGGCTCGCCCAATGTTTCTGAAAAGCTAGATATTGCACACGTCTTGTATGGGGTTGATTTTGAATTCCCTTACGTCCGAGATGTACGGTTGATGATTGCCTCCAGCCGTTATATCACATCGCGCAGTGAATTTCAAAGAATGCAAGCGTCGTCCGATCCGAAAGCCGCTTTGGATGCATTCTGGTTGAGTTGTGGCAACGATGAGACGTCAGCAGCAGAATTGATCAAAACCTATTACAGCCGGGTGGAAGAGGCGAATCGATATTTTTCAGGTGTGGTCCCCGGCTGGAAAACCGACCGTGGCATGGTGCACATTGTTTTCGGCATCCCCGACAAAATCCGCCGCACCAGCGAAAGCGAATGGTGGCTCTATGGAGAAGAAGGCACCGCCAATGCCATCAACATGCGATTCTTGCGCAAAGATCATCCCTGGGACCCCTCATTTTTTGTTCTGGGAAGAAGCATACAATACCGCGTTACTTGGGACCGGATGGTTACCAATTGGCGAAACGGACGGGTTCAGCCTGATTAATTCCAAGGTACCTTTGCCCAAATCAACCCTGCATTCCATGCCTTTTGATCTGCCTTCATCTCCCTCGTCACCGCGCTCTGGCTCCGATAAAAACAAGCGGTCATTCGAGCCCGGTCGTCCAACCCGGCACCAAGGACAGCATAGAAAGCGCCCACCCAGCGACACATTTGTCATGGGCTGGCACCCCGTGCTCGAGGCGTTGGAGGCTGGGAAAGAATTCCAGCGGGTAATGATACAGCGGGATGAAAAAGGAGAACGCACGGCCGCGCTCATGCGCAAGCTTCAAGACCTGAATATCCCCGTGCAACGTGTGCCCAAAGAAAAACTACTGCGCATCACGGCAAAGAATCACCAAGGCATCATCGCATTCTTGTCACCGATCACCTACCAGCCCCTGGAAGAGCTCATCGCACGCACATTCGAATCCGGTGACACTCCTTTGCTCGTAGCCGTGGACGGAGTAACCGATGTCCGCAACATCGGGGCAATTGCACGCAGTGCTGAATGTTTTGGTGCCACCACGCTCGTCATTCCCATGTCCGGTGTTGCCCCCATTCAAGAAGACGCCATCAAATCTTCCTCAGGAGCGCTCATGCGGTTGCCTGTTGCACGCGTGCCTGACATGGCCGATGCCCTCAAAATGATTGCACAGCATGGCATCCAACCTGTTGCGCTGAGTGAAAAAGCCGAAAGCTCCATTCACGAAACCAAAATATCCGGTTCAATCTGCCTCGTTGTGGGTGATGAAGAGCGCGGGATCTCCAATGCCGTTTTCCGCAATTGCAGTGAGGGCGTACGTTTGCCTATGGTTGGGAACACCGGATCATTGAATGTTTCGGTCGCCGCAGGAATTGCATTATCCCATATTGCAATGTGGAAAGACGGCGAAGACGTGGTGTAATACCCCTGATTTTTTCGAATAACATTGTCATAAGCCTGGTTCGTTTGGATTGGGCCTTTGACGACCTTCTTCGAAAAGAAAGACCATGAATCGATTTACTGCTATTACCGGATGCCGAGCCTTCAGCGCATTGGCCCTGATTGCCTTGTTTTCATTCAGCTCATGCAACTCACGCCATTTCTGGAAAGGCCTACGAGCCTATGAGAAGAAGCAATATTCTGAAGCGATAGCTAACTTCGAACAAGCCTGGTTTCAATGGCCCAATGACACCATGGCATTGCGCTTGATGGGGCAAAGCCAGCTTATTGTAGGGGACTACGCCAATGCGGCTCGAAGCTTTGAAGAATTGGACTTGCGTGCCGGCCTCAATGCCGAAGACCGACAGTCGTGGGCCACTGCCCTGATGAATGATTCGAAATACTTGGAAGCAAGCGATGTTCTCCAACCCCTCATGACGTCGCAAACCACCAACGAGTACACCAAACGACTTTGGGACAACTGCGTGCGTCAACTCGAAGTAATCGAAGACGAGCGATACTGGGAAGCGCAAATACTGCGTTTTCCACAACACGAAACGGCCTCATCACCAAGGATCAGCGGGAACAAACTCTATTTTTCAAGTGAACCCTGGCGCTGGGGCGAAACCGATCACAGTTCGCGATTGGATCGGAATGAAACCTGGTCCATGGACTTAAAGGCATCAACGCGTAAAGTCATGAAAGCGGCGGATGTAGAAATTTGGGATTTGCCCGAGCACGATGGCATGGTCAATGTTTCCCCCAACGGTCGATCCATTGCCTATTCGAAAAAGAACGCCGATGGCCTCGGTTGGTTTGGGGATCCGCTGGTTGGTGGATTTCAGCTGCTCATAGCGAGCCGCACTGCTTCGGGAGAATGGAGTGAATCCCGCCCGTTCCCATTCGTCGAAAGGGGCTATGTCTTCGCCCATCCGACTTGGTCACCCGATGGTACCAAAATGTACTTCTCTTCCGATATCCCATCCCCGGAATCGCAGGGAGGAATGGACATTTGGGTCTCTGAGCGCAACGGAACCTTCTGGGAAGAACCGTTGAACTTGGGGCCGGAAGTGAATTCGGCCGGTGATGAGGTATTCCCATCGATGGATGAAAATGGTCGATTGTATTTTGCGTCAGATGGCCATCCGACGTTAGGAGGCCTCGATGTCTTCTGGACGGAAATCGACCCCACCATAGAATTGGCTCAACGCCATTGGCGTGCCGGCGAAGCCTGGAAACAGCCCATTCGCATGGGTTTCCCCGTGAATACGTTGGCCGATGACTTTTCATACGCTTCATACAGCGACGGATCTGCCTTCGTCTGTTCCAATCGATCCGGTTGGGATCAGATTTACCGACTGGAAACCATCGAAGCACCGGTGACCGTCCAAATCAAGACCACCAACCGAAGCACGGGAGAAGCAATCGCTCGTGTTCCATTGCGGTGGATCGATACACGCGACGGGTCTGCATGGGACATTCGCACCGACCTCAACGGAACGGCTTCATTGCCATTGCCCCCCAACCGCGCCTACCGCGTTCAGGCCCGTGCATCCGGTTATATCGTAGAACAAATGATGGTCACTACATCCGGTGAGAACGAAGGCCTGGACATCGAATTGGCCCGCGTACGCATGCTGAATGACGCCAATTTCGCCTCCAAGTACATGGGTGGCAAGCCGTTTGAGTTGTCCGATATCAACTGGCTCGATGGGACAGTTGACCTCTCCCGAAAAGGCCAAGTAGAATTGAAAGAACTGGCCGATTTCTTAAAACTGAACCCCGATATTTTCATGGAAATCCGCACCCACGAGGACGCGTCAGGCTGGAATGAATCAGACGAACCCACCAACCGTCTCTCCAAAAATCGTGGCATTCAGTTGGAAACAGCCCTCATGCGAATCGGAGTCTCCTCCAAGCAGTTATTGAGCCTAGGAAAAGGAATCACGGAACTCGTCAATGATTGCGCACCGGGCGAACCTTGCGCTGATTATTGTCACGAAGAAAACGAACGAACAGAATTTCGGATTTATGGCCTACTTCAGCAAGTGCCCGGCCAAATCGATGCGGCCGACTTCAGTAAGGACTAAAACTTCCCTTTCGGTTCAACCTCGGAAGGCCAATCCGCGGTAAACCGCTGCTTCGCCCAACTCTTCTTCAATGCGGAGCAATTGATTGTACTTGGCGACGCGGTCTGAGCGACTCGCCGATCCGGTCTTGATTTGACCCGTATTGAGTGCAACCGCCAAATCTGCGATTGTCGTATCCTCGGTCTCACCACTTCGGTGACTCATGACGCTGGTGTAACCGCTGCGATGCGCCAAGCTCACGGCGTCAATGGTTTCGCTGAGCGTGCCAATTTGATTCACCTTGACCAAGATTGAATTGGCAATGTTGTTCTCAATCCCTCGCGCCAAACGGTGCGTATTGGTGACGAACAAATCATCTCCTACCAACTGAACCTTATCGCCAACGGCGTCGGTTAACTGCTTCCAAGCATCCCAATCGTCCTCTGCCAATCCGTCTTCGATGCTTACAATCGGATACTGTTCGGACCAACCCTTCCAAAAGTCCACCAGCTCTGAACCCGTCATTTGATCGCCCGTTGATTCAAATATGTACCGGTTGCTCTCTCCATTGTAGAACTCAGAGGCTGCGGCATCCAATGCAATCAACAAATCATCCCCCGGACGGTAGCCCGCTTTCTCGACGGCTTCAATCACGACTTCAATGGCTTCTTGATTGGATCCCAAATTGGGAGCAAATCCACCCTCGTCTCCTACATTGGTCGAATGGCCTCGTTTCTGCAGCACCTTTTTCAACGAATGGAAAACCTCAGTGCCCATTCGCAGTCCATCGGAAAACGTCTCTGCACCGACCGGCATCACCATAAATTCTTGAATGTCAATTTTGTTGTCGGCATGTGAACCTCCATTGAGGATGTTCATCATGGGAACAGGCAAGGTATGTGCATTGACTCCGCCTACGTATCGATACAAAGGCTGGCCTGCACAGTCCGCTGCTGCGTGCGCTACTGCTAAGGAAACTCCCAAAATGGCATTCGCACCAATTTTTCCTTTGTTAGCCGTTCCGTCCAAATCAATCATGATTTGGTCAATGGCTCGCTGATCAAACACATCGAAACCGTTGAGCTCATCACTCAACAGCTCGTTGACATGCTTTACCGCTTGTGCCACCCCTTTCCCCATCCATTCTTCTCCACCATCGCGCAATTCAACCGCCTCGTGAATGCCCGTTGAAGCTCCAGAAGGAACGGCCGCTCTGCCCATTGAACCGTCACCCGTGATGACATCAACTTCAATGGTAGGATTGCCTCGTGAATCAAGGATTTGACGGGCTTGAACGTGATCAATGTAGCTCATTGTAATCTGTAAATAGTAGGTGTTGCGCGAATGGCACGGCCTGGGACATTTCCAGGCAAACGGCGTGACGCGACGCGAAGGTACACAATCAAGCGAGGACCTCCACACGCGTCATGCTCTCAACGAATTGATCGAAGAGGTAACGGCTATCGTGAGGACCCGCTGATGCTTCCGGGTGGTATTGCACAGAGAACACGGGCAGCCCTTTCAAGGAAATACCTGCAACGGTCTCATCATTCAAGTGAATGTGGGTTACTTCGACTCCTTCATTTGCGTCAACGGACGACCGATCGACCACGAAACCATGATTTTGAGAAGTAATTTCTGCTTTCCCTGTGATCAAATTTTTGATGGGATGATTCACTCCGCGGTGGCCATTAAACATCTTGACCGTCTTCAATCCTTGGCTCAGGGCCAAAACTTGATGCCCCAAACAAATGCCGAAGATCGGCTTACCCGAAGCGACCAATGCCTTGACCGTTTCGATTGTTTGCTCCATCGCCCCCGGATCGCCTGGACCGTTGGAAAGCATGATACCGTCAGGTGACCACGCCAGTATCTCATCGGCCGAAGTAGACATCGGGAACACCCGAACGCCACAACCCCGCTCGGTCAGGCATCGCACAATGTTGGTTTTCACTCCCAAGTCAAGCAAGGCAACCTTGCACTTGGCCTCACCGAGTGCTGGTGCGTCATGCGCTTCAGCGCACGTGACTTCACTGCTCAGTTCCATGCCCTCCATGGAAGGCACAGCAGCGAGCGTTTCTTTCAATTCCGCTTCGTCGGTTCCATCACTGCAGATGATGGCATTCATCGCACCTGACTGTCGAATGTGACGCACCAAAGCACGGGTGTCCAAATCGCAAATCCCAACCACATTGTCCCGGACCATATAGTCCTGCAATGTGCCAGCACCGCCCACACGACTTGCGATTGAAGAGAAGTTTTTTGTCACCAACCCCGCAATCTGAACCCGTCCAGACTCCACTTCCGCATCATGCACGCCATAGTTTCCGACGTGGGACGTGGCCATCACTAAAATCTGACGATGATAGCTAGGATCGGTGAAAATCTCCTGGTAACCATACATTCCTGTATTGAAAGCGATCTCTCCCGTTGTAACGCCTCTCGCTCCAGCCGCATGACCTTCGAATCGGGTTCCATCAGCCAGTAAGAGTACAGCAGGTTTTTTGGTGTCGCGGGATTTTGCCATAGCGCAAAGATAATGTGCTCAAATAGCTTGACCGGCAGGTGCAGGCCGCAATTTCATCCCAGTTTTCAAAAATCATTCAACAAAAAAAACGGGAGGCTTTCGCCTCCCGTTTCCATATCGTCAGATGGACGTTTAGTCTTTCTTTTCTTCCGCGTCTGCTTCCGGCGCCTCGTCGGCAGCTGGTGCTTCTTCGGCAGCAGCCTCAGCAGCCGGAGCCTCTTCGGCAGCAGCCTCAGCAGCCGGAGCCTCTTCAGCAGCAGCCTCTACAGCCGGAGCTTCTTCAGCAGCAGCCTCTACGGCTGGAGCTTCTTCCGCAGCAGCCTCTACAGCTGGAGCTTCTTCCGCAGCAGCCTCTACAGCCGGAGCTTCTTCAGCAGCAGCCTCGGCAGCTGGAGAAGCTACAGGAGCTGCTTTCGCTGCACCTCCACGGCGCGAGCGACGAGAGCGCTTCTTCTTCTCTTCTGTGCCATAGACATCATTGAAATCCACAAGTTCGATCAAACACATTTCTGCGTTGTCACCGAGTCGGTTTCCCGTGCGAATGATTCGCGTGTATCCACCATCCCGAGTAGCGACCTTAGGGCCTACTTCACGGAACAATTCGGTAACGGCATACTTGTTCCCCAAAACGCGGAAGGCCACACGACGGCTGTGCGTCGTATCGTCCTTTGATCGTGTAACCAAGGGTTCGAAGAACTGCCGCAAAGCTTTCGCCTTCGCAACGGTTGTATTGATTCGCTTGTGCTCTATGAGAGAGCACGCCATGTTTGAAAGCATGGCCTTGCGATGTGCGGTCTTGCGACCGAGGTGGTTAAAATTCTTATTGTGCCGCATGACTTCACTCTTTGTCGAGTTTGTACTTGCTCACATCCATTCCGAATGTGAGGTTCTTTCCCTCAACCAAGTCTTCCAATTCCGTCAATGACTTCTTACCGAAGTTACGGAATTTCAACAGGTCGTTCTTATTGTAGCTGACCAATTCGCCTAGGGTCTCAATGTCTGCTGCCTTCAAGCAATTCAAGGCGCGAACACTGAGGTCCATGTCACTCAATTTCGTCTTGAGCAACTGGCGCATGTGCAAGCTGGTTTCATCAAATTCTTCAACTTCAACGCGCTCCTCCAATTCAAGAGAAATGCGTTCGTCACTAAAGAGCATGAAGTGTTGAATCAAAATCTTCGCTGCTTCTTGAAGCGCGTCTTTGGGCGTAATGCTGCCATCACACTCAATTTGAAGATTGAGTTTTTCGTAGTCCGTGCGCTGCTCTACCCGGTAGTTCTCCACATCGTATTGGACGTTGCGGATAGGGGTAAAGATGGCGTCCATGGCAATTGTGCCAATGGCGGCTCCTTCGCGCTTATTGTCTTCTGCTTGAACGTAGCCTCGTCCTTTGCTGATGACAATTTCCATGTTCAAGTTTACCTTGTCATCCATGCTGCAAATCACCTGGTCGGGATTCATCACTTGGAATGCGCTAGTGAACTGTCCGATGTCGCCTGCAGTAAATACTTTACCGCTTGCAACCTTCACGGTTACTGTTTCTCCTTCTGACCCTTCAATTTGACGCTTGAATCGAACCTGCTTGAGGTTCAGAATCATTTCGGTTACGTCTTCTTGAACGCCTTTGATTGTGGAGTACTCGTGCTCAACACCATCAATCTTAACACTCGTGATGGCATAGCCTTCAAGAGAAGAGAGCATGATGCGTCGCAACGCGTTACCTACAGTAATTCCAAATCCGGGTTCGAGCGGGCGGAATTCAAATCGGCCATTGAACTCTGAAGAGTCCAACATGATGACCTTGTCTGGTTTCTGAAAATCGAGAATAGCCATTTGCTGTAAGGATTTGGTTTACTTCGAGTACAATTCGACGATGAGTGACTCCTTGATGTTCTCAGGAATCTGGTCACGCAATGGGACACTGATGAATGTTCCAGACATGTGCTGAACATTCCAATCCAACCACTCCAAACGCTTTGGAGCAGCGCTCAATGCGCTCGTGACGGAAGCCAATGATTTGCTCTTCTCCCGAACCGCTACCACGTCTCCTGGACGCAATCGGTACGATGGGATGTTCACCAAATGACCATTGACCATGATGTGACGATGTGAGACCAACTGACGCGCCCCTCGACGCGAGTTCGCCAATCCAAGACGGAAAACAACATTGTCCAATCGGCTCTCGCAGAATTGGAGCAAGATCTCTCCCGTAATGCCCTGGCGAGCATTGGCTTGCTTAAACATGTTGGAGAACTGCTTCTCCAAGATGCCGTACGTGTACTTTGCCTTTTGCTTTTCAGCCAACTGCACAGAGTACTCTGATTCTTTCTTCCGACGGCGGGTGTTGCCGTGCTGTCCTGGTCCATAAGGACGGCGTTCCAACGCCTTGTCAGGTCCGAAGATCGCCTCTTTAAATCGGCGACTAATTTTTGATTTGGGTCCGCGAAAACGTGCCATATCGTTTGATTCTATTCTGGTTCGACGATGAGATTATACGCGACGACGCTTTGGTGGGCGACATCCATTGTGCGGGAACGGAGTCACATCGATGATCTCGATGACTTCAATTCCCATGTTGTGCAACGCACGCATTGCGCTTTCGCGGCCCGCACCGGGACCTTTTACAAAAGCGCGAATCTTGCGAAGACCAAGATCGTGTGCCTCACGGCCACAATCCTCAGCAGCTACTTGCGCAGCATAAGGCGTGTTCTTTTTGGAGCCCCGGAAACCCATCTTTCCAGCGCTGGACCATGAGATCACTTGCCCGTTGTTGTTGGTCAACGAAATGATGATGTTGTTGAAGGATGAGTGGATATGCACTTGGCCTGTAGCCTCGACTACCACTTTCTTCTTTTTTTTGACGTTTTTCGCCATCGTCTTAATATTTAGGTGATCAGCTCCTTGCAGAGCTCAATGATTAAATGCGGTGATTACTTCTTCTTGTTTGCTACCGTCTTACGCTTACCCTTTCGAGTGCGTGAGTTATTCTTGGTTCGTTGTCCACGAAGTGGCAAACCATTTCTGTGGCGGATGCCACGGTAACTTCCAATGTCCATCAAACGCTTGATGTGCGACTGCACTTCAGAACGCAGCTCACCTTCAACCTTGAAACCGGTTGAGATGGAGTTACGAACCGCACCGACTTCATCGTCGGTCCAGTCCTGGACTTTTTTGTCTTCAGACACTCCGCACTCTGCGAGCAATTGAGACGCACGACTGCGTCCGATGCCGTAGATGTATGTGAGTGCAATGACTCCGCGCTTATTGCGGGGAATATCTATACCTGCTATACGTGCCATGGGCGATGGGTTTGGCAAAATCAGGATTAACCCTGACGTTGCTTCATTTTAGGATTCTTCTTGTTGATGACATACAAGCGGCCTTTGCGACGTACAATTTTGCAGTCGGCGGTACGCTTTTTGAGTGAAGCACGAACTTTCATAGTGCAATTATTTCTTGTATCGGAACGAAATTCGTCCTTTGGTTAAATCATACGGTGACATATCGACACGCACGCGATCACCCGGTAAGATTTTGATGTAGTACATCCGCATCTTTCCTGAGATGTGGGCAGTGATAATGTGCCCGTTTTCCAATTCCACTCGGAACATTGCGTTAGACAATGCTTCTAGAATGGTTCCGTCTTGCGTTATGGACGCTTGTTTCGCCATATGATTAAATCGTTTAGACCTTTCGTTTTTGTTGTTGTAATACTTTTTCTATTTCGTCAAAACTTGAGAGAACGTCCGCTCGGTCTTTGCGCACGACGATGTCGTGTTCGAAATGCGCTGAAACTTTGCGGTCTGCCGTCACAATCGTCCAGCCGTCTTCCTCGTGAAAGACTTCTTTTCGACCCAGGTTGATCATCGGTTCAATGGCCAAAACCATTCCATCCATCAAGCGTGGGCCATTGCCCCGCCTTCCGTAATTCGGAACCTCCGGTGCTTCATGCAACGAACGCCCCAAACCGTGACCCACCAACTCCCGAACGACTCCGTAACCATTTTGCTCAGCATGTTGCTGGCAGGCAAAACCGATATCTCCGATTCGCTTACCAACCACTGCTTGCTCAATGGCTTTTTGAAGGCATTCTTTGGTGACTTCCAATAGCTGCTGAATTTCTGGAGCGATTTCGCCCACCGCAAAGGTGTACGCACTGTCTCCGTAAAACTCATTTTTCAGCACCCCACAATCTACCGATACGATGTCACCATCGACCAGTGGTTTGTCATTTGGAATGCCGTGCACAACCGCCTCATTGACTGAAGTGCACAAGGAATTCGGAAATCCTCCATACCCCTTGAAACCGGGCTCGGCACCATGGTCTCGGATAAACTCCTCGGCCACAGCATCAAGCTCAAGCGTTGTGACTCCCGGTTTGATCCGGTCTGCCACAGCAGCTAACGTTTTCCCAACAAGCAAAGAACTCTCTCGAAGGAGCTCAACCTCTTCGTCCGTTTTAATGTGCACGCGTCGGCCGAAACTCATTTCGTTTTATCCTGTAATGCCACCCACAGGGGACTGTGGTCGGCCACGCAATTTCCCGGACTTCATCAAACCGTCGTAGTGACGAGAAAGCAAGTAGCTTTCGATTTGTTGAAGTGTATCCAGAATGACTCCCACCATGATCAACAGCGATGTACCGCCGAAGAAGATGGAGAAGCCTTGCGCTTTCGTTAATCCGAGGCTGAAAACAATCGCTGGAAGGATTGCAATCAAAGCCAAAAACAAGGAACCCGGCAGGGTGATACTCGAAAGGATCCGCTCCAAGAAATCCGCTGTGGGCTTTCCTGGTTTGACGCCGGGAACAAAACTATTTTGACGCTTCAGGTCATCCGCCATCTGATTGGGGTTGACCGTGATCGCCGTGTAGAAATATGTGAAGACTACAATCATCACGAAGAAGATTGCATTGTACCAGAATCCGTTGAAATCGGACAAGCTCTGCAATGCCTCGTTTTCTTGGAATGTCTCGCTTTGTGTCAAGTAGAGTGGCACAAACATGATGGCTTGCGCAAAGATGATTGGCATCACGCCCGCCGAATTCACTTTCAATGGGATGTAGCTTCGAGCGCCTTCGCCTTGTGGCAAATGCGTTCCGCCCGCTTGCATCTTCGCCATCTGAACCGGCACTTTCCGCAAGGCTTGCACCAAGGCGACACTTGCACCAATGACGATCAACAAGAATGCGACCTCGACCAAGAAGAAGAACAACGTGGTGTCCGGGTGCGCAAATTCTTGGATCAATGCTTGAGGGAAGGTCGCAATGATTCCAATCATGATGAGCAATGAAATTCCGTTGCCCACTCCTTTGTCTGTGATTCGCTCACCAAGCCACATGATGACCAAGGTGGAACATACCAAGATCAACACAGCACTGAACCACCAGAATGTGGTCGGATTCGCTACTGCTCCCGGCACGCCTACTACGGACGTAGCGAGATAACCTGGTGCCTGCACAAGTGTGATGGCAATGGTAAGGAATCGTGTGTACTGATTGATTTTCTTTCTTCCGCTTTCTCCTTCTGCCTGCATTTTCTGAACGGCTGGCACGGCTATGCCTAGCAACTGAACAATAATGGAAGCCGAGATGTAAGGCATGATGCCCAACGCGAAAATCGATGCACGCGTGAAGGCGCCACCGGTAAAGAGCGACAACAAATCTCCCAATCCTCCTGAACCGGAGGCCGCCAATTGCTCGGCCAACACATCGCTATTCACACCAGGAATGACAATAAATGAACCCACTCGGTACACCAGGATCAAGCCCAAGGTGATGCCGAGTTTCTGGCGCAATTCTTCGTGATTCCAGATGTTCGCGATTTGAGTAAAGAAATTCTTCATCTGAAAAAGGATTATGCTTCTGCAGCTTCGCCTCCCGCTGCCTCGATAGCCGCTTTCGCTGTAGCAGAGAATTTGTGCGCTTGGATGGAAACTCCAGATTTCAACTCACCACGTCCGAGGATCTTGACGAGGTCCCGCTTTCCAGCGAGTCCATTATCCATCAAGTCCGCAACGGTCACGGCTTTGAGTTTTTTACGATCGATGAGCTCCTGAAGGGTGTCCAGGTTGATGCCTTTGTACTCAACGCGGTTCGGATTGGTGAAACCAAACTTAGGAACACGACGCTGCAATGGTTGCTGGCCACCTTCGAAACCAATTTTTCGGCTGTAACCGGAACGTGACTTCGCGCCTTTGTGTCCGCGTGTTGAAGTGCCTCCGTGACCGGATCCTTCACCCCGTCCAACTCGCTTGCGCTGCTTCCGAGAACCATCTGCTGGCTTTAGATTGCTAAGATTCATGGTATGTGCTGGTTATAGATTATAATTCTTCGACTTGAATCAAGTGAGACACCTTACGCACCATTCCCAAAATTTGGGGGGTGGCTTCGTGCTCCACTGGATTGTGCAATTTCTTGATGCCAAGGGCCTGAATTGTGGCCTTTTGACGTTTCGGGCGGTTGATTGCACTCCGCACCTGGGTGATTTTAATTTTTCCCATGATGACTGCGATTAACCGTTGAATACTTTTGAAACTGAAATGCCACGCAAATCAGCAATTTCTTTCGCGCTGCGCAGCGCCTGCAATGCATTGAACGTTGCTTTCACCACGTTGTGCGGATTGCTTGAACCCAAAGACTTCGCAAGAACGTCTTTGATGCCCGCGCTCTCAAGTACCGCGCGCATCGCTCCACCTGCAATTACACCTGTACCCGGAGAAGCCGGACGGATCATTACGTGAGCACCTGCGAACTTCATCTCCTGAGCGTGAGGAATGGTTCCTTTCACCAAAGGCACTTCAACCATGTTCTTCTTCGCATCTTCGATGCCCTTCTGAATGGATGTAGCGACCTCACGGCTCTTGCCCAATCCATGTCCCACGCGTCCTTTTTCATCCCCAACTACCATAATGGAGCTGAAGCTGAACGTGCGTCCACCTTTGGTGGTTTTGGCGACACGGTTAATACCGACCAAGCGCTCCTTCAAATCGGGATCACCTGTGCGTGACTGCTGTTGCTGGTCGCGTCCTTTTCGTTGTTGACGTTGTTCCATCTTTCCTTAGAATTTGAGCCCGCCTTCACGCGCAGCTTCCGCCAGGGTCTTCACCCGGCCATGATACAAGTAACCGTTTCGATCGAACACTACCTGTTCGATTCCCGCAGCTTTTGCCTTCTCGGCGATCATCTTTCCGACAGCAGCAGCTTGCTCAACTTTAGCTCCTTTGACAGCATCCGCTCCCAATGAACCTGCTGCAGCGAGCGTGCGGCCTTCCCTGTCATCAATGATTTGGGCGTAAATCTGCTTGTTGCTTCGAAATACTGACAATCGAGGACGCTCAGATGTGCCTTGGATTTTTCCACGAACACGGCGCTTGACGCGATTGCGAGCGAATGTTTTCTTCGTTCCCATTTGAATCGATTATTTAGCTGCGGTCTTACCGGCTTTACGACGAATTTGTTCTCCCGCGTAACGCACACCTTTGCCTTTGTATGGCTCTGGCTTGCGAAGTGAGCGGATTTTTGCTGCTACTGTTCCGATGAGCTGCTTGTCATGAGACGACAACAGAACATACGGGTTCGCACCTTTCTTGGTATCAGCTTCTAGTTTGATCTCGGCAGGGATACGCATCACAATCTGATGGCTGTAGCCAAGGGCCAAAGTCAAATCTTGTCCTTGCGACGAGGCACGGAAACCAACTCCGACCAACTCGAGCTTGATGCTATATCCTTCGGTCACGCCAACAATCATGTTGTTGACCAAGGCACGGTACAATCCGTGCTTCGAACGATGATCCTTGTGATCCGATGGACGGGTAAACGTCAATACGTTCTCCTCCAGGTTCATTCCGATTTCAGCGTCGATGGCCTGTTCCAATTCCCCTTTCGGGCCCTTCACTTTGACCAATTGTCCTTCCAGCGTCAGTGAGACGCCGTCGGGTACATTTATGGGTGCTTTTCCTATACGTGACATAATGATGTTCCGTTTTCTAAATCAATAAACCGTGCAAATCACTTCACCACCGATGTTCATTCGGCGCGCTTCCTTATCCGTCATGAGACCTTTGGATGTAGAAACGATGCAAATGCCGAGGCCATTCAATACACGAGGCAAATCACCTGAGCTCGCGTAACGTCGCAAACCTGGTGTCGAGACTCGCTTCAACTCAGAGATAGCCGGTCGCTTGGACTTGCTATCATACCGCAAAGCAATTTTAATTTTGCCTTGGTACCCTTCTTCATCGAACTTGAAATTCAAAATGTAGCCCTTATCGAAAAGGATGCGGGTCATTTCTTTCTTCATGTTCGAGGCCGGTACCTCTACTACCTTGTGCCCTGCCATTTGCGCGTTGCGAATGCGGGTCAAGTAATCTGCTATTGGATCAGTATTCATGATGCTTCAATATCGTAGGTTACCAGCTGGCTTTCTTTACTCCAGGAATTTTTCCTGAGAGTGCCATCTTTCGGAATAAGACACGTGAGATTCCAAACTGTCGCATGTATCCGCGGGGACGCCCCGTGATTTGGCAACGGTTGTGCATTCGCACAGGCGCACTGTTTGGTGGGAGCTTTTGCAACCCTTCCCAATCACCAGCAGCTTTCAATGCTGCTCGCTTTTCAGCGTATCGAGCTACCATTCGAGCTCGCTTGCGCTCACGCGCTTTCATTGATTCCTTAGCCATCTTAGTTCTTTTTGAAAGGGAATCCGAAACTTTCCAAGAGCGCTTTCGCCTCTTCGTCTGTATTCGCCGATGTAACAATAGTAATGTCCATGCCGTTGAAGTGCTTCACTTCATCCAAGTTGATTTCCGGGAAAATCACTTGCTCCTTGATGCCAAAAGTGAAATTGCCACGGCCATCAAAGCCTTTGGCACTCACACCTTGGAAATCACGAGTTCGGGGCAACGATACCGCGATCAAGCGATCGAGGAAATCAAACATGCGGTCGCGACGCAACGTGACGCGGGATCCGATTGGCATTCCCTTACGCAACTTAAAGTTCGATACGTCTTTGGTTGAAATCGTTCTAACGGCTTTCTGGCCAACAATGCGCGACATTTCGTCAGTGGCATACTCCACTACTTTCTTGTCGGCAATCGCTTTGCCCAAACCTTGATTCAAACAAATTTTAGTGATGCTAGGTACCTGCATCACACTCTTGTACTCGAAACGCTCCTTGAGGTTCGGTACAATTTCCTCAGCGTACTGAGTCTGGAGTCGTGGAATGTAGCTCATTACTTCAGCTCCTCATTGGTTTTCTTAGAATAGCGAACGAGTTTTCCATCGTCACCGCGACGACGACCAACTCGTGTGGCATTTCCCGCCGCATCGACCACCATCACATTCGAGATATGCATGGCCGCTTCCGCCGACTCAATACCACCCTGCGGATTCGCAGGACCGGGCTTCACATGCTTTTTCACCATGTTCACTCCCTCAATTTTGACGCGATCGGTTTTCCGATCTACCATGATCACCTTTCCCTGCTTGCCTTTGCTTCCGCCGGCTAGCACTTTTACGGTATCACCTTTTTTGACTTTTAATCGCTTAAACATCTTCGTTCAGATTAAAGCACCTCAGGGGCCAATGAAACAATTTTCATGAAGTCCTTTTCACGGAGTTCACGGGCCACAGGGCCAAAGATCCGTGTTCCTCGCATCTCGCCATTCGCATTCAACAACACAATTGCGTTGTCATCGAATCGGATGTAAGAACCATCGGGACGACGAACGGCCTTCTTGGTGCGCACTACGACACCTTTCGATACGGCACCTTTCTTGATGCCACCGTTTGGTGCTGCATGCTTCACGCTCACCACTACGGTGTCGCCGATGCTTGCATATCGCCGGCGTGTACCACCCAACACACGGATGCAAAGGACTTCCTTTGCGCCGCTGTTGTCGGCCACTTTCATGCGGGATTCTTGCTGTATCATCTTTTGATTTCTTTCTCTGTATTCAATCCAAGGGATTACTTCGCACGCTCTACCACTTCAACCAGACGCCAGCACTTGCTTTTGCTCAGTGGGCGTGTTTCCATGATCCGTACTGTATCGCCAACGTTGCAAGTGTCTGCCTCATCATGGGCCATGAACTTGCTTGTCTTATTGACGAATTTCCCATATTTCGCGTGCTTCTCCTTCCGCTCAACAGCAACAACAATGCTCTTGGTCATGGAATTCGAAGTCACAACGCCAATACGCTCTTTCCGCATATTGCGCTCCGTGGTGCTAGTTTCAGTGCTCATGAGTTCTTATTGCGTGCGTTCATTTCTGTAAGCAAGCGCGCAACATCGCGCTTTTTGTTCTTCAAGGCCGTTGTAGACTCCAACCCCGCAACGGTGTGGTTGAAGCGCAGCTTGGCGAGCGACTCGCGCTCGGTCTCAATCCGCTCCATCAAATCGGAGTCGGACAGCTGTCGGATTTCTGTCATCTCAATCATCACTTTGCATAATCAGGTCGTACAACAAATTTGCATTTCACGGGCAGCTTTTGTGCTCCGAGTCGCAAAGCTTCATGAGCGGTTTCTGGAGAAACTCCATCTACCTCAAACATCAAACGTCCAGGACGCACCGGGGCTACCCAATGGCTGGGAGCACCTTTACCTTTACCCATACGTACTTCCGCAGGCTTCGAGGTAATGGGCTTGTCTGGAAAAATTCGAATCCATACTTGTCCTTCACGTTTCATATAACGGTTGATCGCAATACGAGCGGCCTCAATCTGTCGGGAAGTGATAAATCCTTCTTCCAACGTTTTGATTCCAAACGATCCGTATGCAAGGGTACTTCCGCGATACGCCAATCCGCGTATCCGCCCCTTTTGCATCTTCCTATACTTGGTTCTTTTCGGCTGTAGCATGACCTAAATCTTCTATCAGTTACGGGTTCGTCGACGTCCTCCGCCTGGACGGCTTGCATTCCCAGGTCGGCGATCTTTCGATTGCTTCTGAGGTGGAATCGGTGACAAGTCTTTCTTGCCATAAATTTCCCCGCGGCAAATCCAGCACTTGATGCCGATTCGTCCGTAGGTAGTGTGCGCCTCCATCAACGCGTAGTCGATGTCCGCTCGGAATGTGTGCAATGGAATGCGCCCTTCCTTGTAAGACTCAGAACGAGCAATCTCAGCGCCATTCACACGGCCTGCGATGTTGATCTTTATGCCTTCAGCACCCAATCGCATCGTGCCAGCAATGGCCATTTTGATTGCGCGGCGGTGTGAAATACGTGCTTCAATTTGACGCGCAACACTCTCCGCAACCAGCTTCGCATCCAATTCAGGACGCTTGATTTCAAAGATGTTGATTTGCACTTCCTTACCCGTCAATTTCTTGAGCTCCTCGCGCAGCTTATCAACCTCCTGACCTCCCTTGCCAATGATGACACCGGGGCGGGCTGACTTCACGGTAACCGTGACCAACTTGAGCGTGCGCTCAATGATGATGTTTGAAACGCTTGCTTTGCGCAAACGAGCCAAGAGGTATTCACGGATGCGCTCATCTTCTACAAGTTTGTCCTTGTAGTCGTTTCCTCCGTACCAGTTCGAATCCCATCCTCGGATGAAACCTAGGCGATTGCCAATCGGATTTGTTTTCTGTCCCATGAATCAGTTTTTGACGGAGTCTACAATGATGGTTACGTGGTTGCTACGCTTGCGAATGCGGTGCGCGCGACCTTGAGGTGCTGTTTGCAATCGCTTCAGCATTCGGGCGCTATCAACTTTCACTTCACGGATGATTAGATCCGCTTCTTCTGGTCGAGCACCTTCATTTTTTGCTTCCCAATTCGCAATGGCTGAGAGCAATAATTTTTCCAGTCGGTTCGACGCTTCCTGAGGGCTGAATTTCAAGATGTTCAAAGCTTGAAAAACATCCTTCCCTCGGACGCTGTCTGCAACCAAACGCATCTTTCGTGGTGATGTAGGACAATTGTTGAGCTTGGCAATGGCCGTGCTCTTCATTTCCTCTTTGCGCGCGTCAGCGGCAATTCTTTTTCGTTTTCCCATGACGATTAGCGCTTCTTATCCTTTTTGTCCGCGTGACCACGGAACGTTCGGGTGGGTGAAAATTCTCCAAGTTTGTGGCCAACCATATTTTCTGTGATGAACACAGGAATGAATTGACGTCCGTTGTGGACGGCAATGGTCAGACCCACAAAGTCAGGGGTAATGGTGCTGGTTCGAGACCAGGTCTTGATCACCGACTTTTTGCCGGATGCATGCACAGCGTCAACTCGTTGATTGAGTTTGTAGTGTACAAATGGGGGTTTCTTAAGTGAACGAGACATGGCTATTACTTCTTCCGACGTTCAATGATATACTTGGAACTATTCTTGCGCGGGTTTCGCGTCTTGTATCCCTTCGCTGGCACTCCGTTGCGCGAGCGTGGGTGTCCTCCGGATGACTTACCCTCACCACCACCCATCGGGTGATCGACTGGGTTCATGACCACACCACGTACACGTGGACGACGTCCCAACCAACGTGAACGGCCAGCCTTACCTGACACCTGTAGGTTGTGCTCTGAATTGCTTACGCTGCCAATGACAGCCATGCACGTCACAAGGATCATTCGTGTCTCACCGCTGGGCAACTTGATGATGGCATATTTGCCGTCACGTGCGTTGAGCTGAGCGTACGATCCAGCGCTTCGTGCAATGGATGCTCCTTTGCTTGGGTTCAATTCAATGTTGTGTATGACGGTTCCCAATGGAATGTCCGACAAGTACATTGCGTTGCCTACTTCTGGAGCAACACCTTTTCCACTGTTGATCTTCATGCCTGGCTTCAAACCTTCTGGCGCGATGATGTAACGCTTCTCTCCGTCTGTGTATTCCACAAGGCAAATACGCGCTGAGCGGTTTGGATCATATTCGACCGTCAAGACAGTCGCTTCCATGTGCTTGTTACGCTTGAAATCAATCAAACGGTAACGGCGCTTGTGTCCACCACCTCGGTAGCGCATGGTCATTTTTCCATCTGCATTACGGCCTCCAGATTTCTTCAGAGAGCGCAACAATGGCTTGTGTGGCTTATCCGCCGTAATGTCTTCAAACTTAGACAAAACCTTGTGGCGGGTTCCCGGTGTTATGGGGTTGAATTTACGAAGTGCCATGTGATCAGATGTTTTCGTAGAAGTCAATCATTTCTCCTTCGGCCAAGCTTACGATGGCCTTCTTGTATCCTACCGTTCGTCCTTTGACGACACCAGTTTTGGTAAAGCGCTGTCGGCTCTTGCCGTCAACACGCAACGTTCGAACCGAAGTGACGTTCACGCCATACTCCTTTTCAATCGCTTTCTTAATCTCCACCTTGTTCGCGCCGTCAGCAACAACAAATCCAAAGGAGTTGTTCTTCTCTGTATCAGCGGTCATCTTCTCGGTGATGAGTGGTTTTATTAAAATCTGCTGCATGACCGATTTTATTTGAGCATTCCTTCTATCACTTTGTGAGCGTCGTCAACAAAGATGAGGGTGTTGCAATTCATGATGTCATAGGTGCTCAGGTCACTGGCTACCATTACCTGGTGCTTGGCAAGGTTTCGGCTGCTCATGTATACAGACTCGTTGTGAGACGGCAACACCATGAGCGTTTTGGAGTCGGCGAGCTTCAATCCGCTCAACATTCCAACGAAATCCTTGGTCTTCGGTGCATCCATCTTTACGCCGTCGAGAACCATAATGGCTTTCTCCTTCGCCTTGTAGCTCAAGGCGCTGCGACGAGCCAATTGCTTCACCTTGTGGTTCAGCTTTTGGGTATAATCGCGTGGCTCCGGGCCGAAAGTTGTTCCTCCGCCGCGAAACAGTGGATTCTTGATGGAACCTGCACGCGCTGTACCAGTACCTTTTTGCTTCTTGATCTTACGCGTGGAACCCGAAACGAGTCCACGGTGTAAGGTGTCATGCGTTCCCTGGCGTTGTGCTGCGCGGTAGCGCTTCACATCCAAGTAGATCGCGTGGTCATTTGGCTCAATGCCAAAAACCGCTTTGTTCAATGTCACCGACTTATCGGTTTTCGAACCTTTGGAATTGTATACGTCTACTTTCATCACGCTTGAGGTTTGCGGATTACAACAGTTGAACCTTTGTGTCCAGGAACGGCACCCTTCACGACCATTACGCCGTCCTCTGCCAAAATCTTCACGATTTCGAGGTTTTCAATGGTGACCCGGCTGTTTCCCATTTGACCTGCCATCCGCATTCCCTTGAAAACGCGAGCGGGTGTAGACGCCGCTCCAATGGAACCTGGCGCACGCAAACGGTTGTGCTGGCCGTGTGTTGCTTGACCGACACCGGCAAAGCCGTGTCGTTTCACAACACCCTGGAAACCTTTTCCTTTTGACTTACCAAAGACTGAGACGTACTCGCCTTCGCTAAAAACGTCTTCCACCTTGAGCGCATCGCCCGCTTTGACGTCGTCGTTGAATCCTTTGAATTCTACAAGTTTCCGCATCAAGCTCACGCCTGCTCGCTTGAAATGGCCTTGCATTGCCTTGGATGTGCGCTTTTCTGAGCGCTCACCGTATCCGAGTTGAATGGCTGCATAGCCATCCTTCTCGAGGGTACGAACTTGCGTTACGACGCAAGGACCAACTTCTAGAATTGTACATGGAATATTCTTTCCAGAGGCACTGTAGATGCTGGTCATACCTAACTTCTTCCCTATTAATCCGGGCATGGTTTTAGTGTATTAATTACAATAAATGGTGTGCCTGTCAGACCTTGATCTCGACCTCGACTCCACTGGGCAATTCCAGTCTCATCAAGGCGTCGACGGTCTTCGAGGACGAACTATAAATATCTATCAATCGCTTGTAGGCGTTTAATTCAAATTGTTCACGCGATGTCTTATTCACGTGGGGTGAACGCAAGACTGTGTAAATGCGCTGGTGAGTTGGCAGTGGAACTGGGCCGCTGATTACCGCACCTGTGGTTTTCACTGTCTTCACGATCTTCTCCGCCGACTTATCGACCAAATTGTGATCGTAGGACTTGAGTTTGATTCTGATTTTCTGAGTCATCTGATTCAATTTTTGCTTTAGCCCTGAGCTTCAGCGATCACTTTTTCTTGGACATGATTTGGTGCACTCGCATAGTGGCTGAAAGACATCGAAGACGTCGCACGACCGGAAGTCAGCGTTCGCAAATCAGTCACATAACCAAACATTTCTGAGAGCGGCACTTTGGCGTTCACAATGGTCTTTCCTGCCCGCTCGCCTGTACCCTCGATGAGTGCACGACGCTTATTCAGGTCACCAATGACATCTCCCATATTCTCATCCGGTGTTACAACCTCGAGTTGCATCATCGGCTCAAGAATCTTGGGCTGACAATGCTTAACAGCCGCCCGGTATGCCATCTTCGCTGCAAGCTCGAAGGACAACTGATCCGAGTCAACCGGGTGGAATGAACCATCCAACAACTCCACGCTCATGCTGTCCATCTGGTAGCCTGCAAGTACGCCATTCTTCATAGCGGCCTTGAAGCCTTTTTCAACCGAAGGAACGAATTCCTTCGGTACGTTACCACCCTTCACAGAGTTCTTGAATACCAATCCCTCCTTCTCTGGCGTAGGTGATGGTCCAATCTTAATGACGATATCGGCAAATTTACCACGACCACCCGTCTGCTTCTTGTAAACTTCTCGGTGATCTGAATTTCCAAAGATGGCCTCTTTGTAGTTCACCTGTGGTGCACCTTGGTTGCACTCGACCTTGAACTCACGACGCAGACGGTCAACAAGTACTTCCAAGTGCAGCTCTCCCATTCCTGAAATGACAGTTTGACCTGTCTCTTCGTCCGTGCGGACCTGGAATGTTGGATCTTCTTCTGCCAATTTCGCAAGGCCGTTGGACAACTTGTCCAAATCCGCTTGCGACTTCGGCTCTACCGCAATTCCAATAACGGGGTCTGGGAAAGACATGCTCTCCAAGATAAGCGGTGCACCCTCGGCACACAGCGTATCTCCCGTGCGAATGTCCTTGAATCCAACCACCGCTCCAATGTCACCCGCCTCAAGTTCATCGATTGGATTTTGCTTGTTCGAGTGCATCTGGAAAATCCGTGAAATCCGTTCTTTCTTCCCGGAGCGCGTATTGACTACATACGATCCTGCAGGGAGCGTTCCTGAGTAAGCTCGAACAAAACACAATCGACCAACGAATGGATCCGTAGCAATCTTAAATGCCAAACCTGCAAACGGCTCCTCTGGATCCGGGTTGCGATGAATCTCGACGGACTCATCGTCCACGTCTGTTCCAGTGATCGCTTCCACGTCATATGGTGATGGCAAATAAAGCATCACGGCATCCAGCATGGTCTGAACTCCTTTGTTCTTAAATGCAGAACCGCAGAGCAGCGGTGTGATTTGCATGCCGATGGTCGCCTTTCGGATGGCATCGATGATCTCCTCCTCGGTCAGGCTATTCGGATCCTCGAAGTACTTCTCCATCAAGGTATCGTTCTGCTCAGCAGCCGCCTCGATTAACAAGCCTCTGTATTCCTCAACCGTGTCGACCAGGTCTTCAGGAATCGCAATCTCTTCCCAAGTCATGCCCTTGTCCTCCTCGTTCCAGACGAACGCTTTGTTGCTGATCAAATCCACAACCCCTCGGAAATCATCTTCTGCTCCGATTGGAACCTGCAATGGAACGGGTCGCGCTCCCAGCATGTCCTTGATCATTCCAACGACGTTGAAAAAATCCGCACCCGAACGATCCATCTTGTTGATGAAACCGATTCGTGGCACTTTGTACTTATCCGCCAATCCCCAATTCGTCTCCGACTGTGGTTCGACACCCGAAACCGCGCAGAACAATGCAACCGCACCATCGAGGACACGCAACGAGCGCTCTACCTCAACTGTGAAGTCAACGTGACCCGGTGTATCAATGATGTTGATACGGTACTGCTCGTCACGGAAGCTCCAAAAACAGGTCGTCGCAGCTGAAGTGATCGTGATTCCACGCTCTTGCTCCTGCTCCATCCAATCCATCGTCGCCGCACCGTCGTGCACCTCACCAATTTTGTGAGAGATGCCCGTGTAATAAAGCACACGCTCCGTAGTGGTGGTTTTCCCAGCATCGACGTGAGCCATGATGCCAATGTTCCGCGTATAATTAAGGTCTCTTTTAGCCATGATTGTTCGGCGTATTCAATTCGTTATAATCAGAAACGGAAGTGTGAGAAGGCTTTGTTCGCCTCCGCCATGCGGTGCGTATCCTCCTTTTTCTTGTACGTACCACCCTCCTCTTTTGCAGCCGCTAAAACTTCTGCCGCCAATCGCTCGGCCATTGACTTCTCATTTCGCTTTCGCGCGAAGCTAATCAACCACTTCATCGCCAAACTCTGCTTTCGCGAGTCACGGATCGGCTGCGGGATTTGGAATGTTGCACCGCCCACACGTCGGCTGCGCACTTCCACCGCAGGAGTTACATTCTCCAGCGCTCGCTTGAAAACTTCCAGTCCATTCTCTTCCGTGCGCTCTTGGACTCGGTCCATGGCTTTGTAGAAAATGTCAAATGCAACGCTCTTCTTTCCGTCCAACATCAAGTTGTTGACGAAGCTCGTTACGAGGACACTGTCGAATCGAGGATCCGGCAGGATCAAATGCTTTTTGGCTACTCTCCTTCTCATGATCGATTAACTCTTGGCTTTAGGCCGCTTTGTTCCATACTTCGAACGACGCTGCGTGCGTCCTTCTACACCCGCCGTGTCCAATGCACCACGAACAATGTGGTAACGGACACCTGGTAAGTCCTTCACACGACCACCGCGCACCAAAACAATGCTGTGCTCTTGCAAGTTGTGGCCTTCACCACCAATGTAGGCGTTGACTTCGTTGCCATTTGTCAATCGAACACGTGCTACTTTGCGCATAGCGGAGTTCGGCTTCTTAGGCGTTGTCGTGTAAACGCGAACGCAGACGCCTCGGCGTTGCGGACATGAATCCAGTGCGGCAGATTTGCTCGCAACGGACTTTGTAATGCGTCCTTTTCGGATGAGCTGCTGGATGGTGGGCATTCGACCTATCTATCAGATTACGTGTGTACAAAAACTATTTCCCCACATTAAAGGGGGTGCAAAAGTAGCAGATTCTAACTTAAATGCAATACCCAAGCGCTCCTTTTTTCAAGCATGGCCGCCATTTCCGCGTGGAGATTCGGAAATCCACTGAAGCACATGGGGTTTACAGATTCAAAACCCTTTCCAAAACGGTGTAAAAACGGGAACTTTTAAACATCCGATTGAAGATGAAGGTTCTATTGCCATCAAAACGCAACCCCGTTCTTACCTTAGTTGAGTGGAATTTTTGAATGAATTGAACGAGGCGCAAAAAAGCGCTGCAATGCACACCGATGGACCGCTCATGGTCATCGCTGGAGCAGGATCCGGAAAGACCCGTGTGCTGACTTACCGCATCGCATACCTCATCCAGCGCGGAGTCGACCCTTTTTCGATCCTTGCGCTAACCTTTACGAACAAGGCGGCGCGGGAGATGAAGAATCGGATTGCGGAGGTCATCGGAGAAGGTGAAGCGCGGAACATTTGGATGGGAACCTTTCACAGCATCTTCGCTCGGATTCTGCGCATGGAATGCGAACGCATCAATTACGTGCGAAATTTCACCATCTACGACACCCAGGACAGCCGGGCGCTGATCAAGGACATCATCAAGGGGCTCGGATTGGATGACAAGGTTTACAAACCCGCAAGCATTCAAGGCCGCATTAGCAATGCCAAGAACAACCTCATCGACGCTCAGGGGTATTCCCAACACACGGAAATCATGTCGGAGGATGCACAAGCAGGTCGTCCGCGGGTGCACGAGGTCTATCGCGCTTATGAAAACCGCTGCTTTCGAGCACAAGCGATGGACTTTGATGACTTGTTGTTCAAAATGAACGTGCTGTTACGGGATTTCCCAGACTTGCTTTCTAAGTACCAGCACAAGTTTCAATACATACTCGTCGACGAGTACCAGGACACCAACTTTGCCCAGTACCTGATCATCAAGCAGCTGGCTGCTTTGCGTGAGAATCTTTGTGTCGTGGGAGATGATGCCCAATCCATTTATGGGTTTCGGGGAGCGAACATCCAAAACATCCTCAACTTCAAGAAGGACTATCCGGATTACAGCCTCTACAAACTGGAACAGAATTACCGCTCCACACAAAACATTGTCAACGCGGCGAATAGTGTCATTGCCAAGAACAAAGACCAAATTGAAAAGGTGGTCTGGACTTCCAATGAATCGGGGGATCCCATCAATGTGCACCGCTGCTACAGCGACAATGAAGAAGGACGATGGGTAGCGACCCAGATTTTTGATTTGCACAATCAGCACCAAGTGCATTGGCGGAATGCCGCCATCTTGTACCGCACAAATGCGCAATCGAGGGCGTTTGAGGAAAGCTTGCGAAAACTCAATGTCCCCTACCGAATCTTTGGCGGCCTATCGTTCTACCAGCGCAAAGAAATCAAAGACCTTATCGCCTACTTCCGACTCACCGCCAACTTTCAAGATGATGAGGCCTTGAAGCGGATTATTAATTATCCAGCAAGAGGGATCGGCAAAACCACCATGGACCGATTGTTGGTCGAATCCACCGAGCGGGATGTGAGCCTCTGGGATTTGGTCGCTGATGAATTAACTCCGCCCAACTCAGTCAAGGGAGCGAGCCTCAAAAAAGTGATCGACTTCACCCAGATGATTCGGGGTTTTCGAGCAGAAATGGAGTCCAAAGATGCCCACGACTTGGGCATGCACATCGCCAAGCACACCGGTTTGGTGCATCAACTGTACCAAGACAAAACTCCGGAAGGGGTAGCGCGCTATGACAACTTGCAAGAATTGCTCAACGGGATGAAGTCGTTCGTAGAACAAGCGCGTGAAAGCGAACCCGACAACTTGCCCACCATGGGTGATTTCCTTTTGGATGTAGCGTTGCTCACCGACGCCGACCAAGATGACGGCGATGACAACAAAGTCAGCCTCATGACCATCCACGCAGCCAAAGGACTCGAATTTGGCCATGTTCATGTCGTTGGTCTCGAAGAGGAATTATTCCCTTCCACCATGGCGCTGCAGTCGCGATCTGAGTTGGAAGAAGAACGGCGGTTGTTTTACGTCGCCGTGACGCGGGCGAAAAAAACCTGCGCCCTGAGTTACGCATTAACGCGGTACAAATGGGGCCAGCTCATCCAAGCCGAACCGAGTCGATTCATTGAAGAAATCGACCCCGACTGCGTGACCATGCCATCTGCTCAATCCAGCAAGCCGAATCCATTCGCGGGAGGCGCGGATTTCGAACAGCAGCGCAACAATTGGAAATCGATGGGCACAGCATCGCCGGGTGCCGCATTCGGGCGCATGGTTGAAAAGAAAAAGGAGGCCGGAAAAACGAACGTGAATCCTTTCAAAAAATCACCGAGCAAACCACCGGTCTCATCCGAAGGAAAGCCGATGAAAAAAATCGCGAATCAAGCGAGCAAACCACAGGCTGACGGACGCCTTGCATCTGACTCGAATGCTTCTTCCCATGGTCTCAAAGAAGGCACCAAGGTCATGCACGAGAAATTCGGCAAGGGGAAAGTATTGCGCATCGAAGGGAGTGCACCCAATGAGAAAGCCACCGTCTTCTTCCCGAGCGCCGGGCAAAAACAATTGCTCTTGAAATTCGCGAAACTTGAAGTGGTAGACGCATGATGCCACGACAATCTTATTTTTTCCATCCACTGCGCCTCGTCCTCACAGGGACACTGCTCATCGTGCATTCCGGATGCCGCCCCGAACCCAAGGAAGATCTCAGCTTCGAAATCAGCACCGTTCTCGCCTACAATCAAACAGCGGCGTCCAACATTCTTGTCGCGCTGGAACGCCGAACCGTCAGTGAAGGTGTGTTCAATGGAAACTATGAGTTTGTAGCAGAAGGAACTACGGATGCGGAAGGCATGCTCGTTCTGAATTTTGGGCGATCCAACGCCTTGGATTACCTCATCACCGGCTACGGTGACGACTGGTTTGAAAAGCAATTGGAAGTAAATCCCGATGTGTTTTTAGGGAATACCTCTCAATCCATCGAACTGGAAATGACCCCCAAGGCATCGATCACCATTCGCCTGGTCAATGCCAATCCCTTGGACGAAAACGACGCGATCCAATTCAGAACCTTGAACGCTCCTGGAGAATATCCGACCTGTTCCAACGGGTGGGGCACCTTTTCGGGATTTGACGTGGTAGAGGAACGCACCTGTTTGATTGAGGCCGATCGCTACCTCCCCTATACCTACCGGACGTTTCGAAACGGGGAGTGGTTGGAGTTTGAATTGGACTCGATTTGGATCGAACGCGGCGACGCAGCGGATTTGACGATTCCGTGGTGATTCCATTCCTATGAATACCATCAAACATCACCACTTTCAAGTCACCAAAACGGCGCGTTTCGCGACCATTGGTCCCTCCGTTGAAGACGCAAAACACGTGATGATCGCCTTGCACGGTTACGGCCAACTGCCCGCGTTCTTTTTGCGCAAATTCGAACCGTTGGCTTCGGAAGGATGGTGCATCATCGCACCGGAAGGTTTTCACCGATTTTATCTCGAAGGCACGCACGGAAGAGTGGGGGCTTCCTGGATGACCAAAGAAGACCGTGAAACGGACATCCATGATTACGTGCTATACCTCGACGCACTGAGTGAACACCTCAATCTGCGCAACCGCAAACCGGTATTGCTCGGTTTCTCTCAAGGGGTGGCAACTGCCTCGCGATGGGTCGCTGCAGGCGCCCAGACTTTTCAGCAGCTGATCTTGTGGGCGGGCGTTTTTCCGCCAGATTTTGAATGGAAAACCGGAAAAGGCCAGTTGAACCAAATGCGACTCGACGTGGCCTTAGGGAATGACGACCCCTTTTTTAAGGATAGCTTGCTCACCGATACAGCATCCATCCTCGACTCCATGATGGTGAAGTACATGCTGCATCGTTTTGAAGGGGGGCACGCCATTGATTCTGATTTGCTGCGGCACATCGTCACTCCGCAATAACTGATTAATTTTGTCCCAACCGAATTGCACAATTTTGAAACAACTTTCACAACTCTTCTCCACCATCTTCCTAGGATTTATGGTGTTCGCCAATGCCTCAAACGCCCAAACCCAGCGTACTTGGCCCCATGCTATTACCGAGCAGGAACGGGATTATGTGGAGCGCATTGGTTTCGAGCCCTCTGTTGCCCGCGGAATCGAAACGCCTCCTCCATATGACAACATCCGAACCGCTGCTGAGTGGGAAGAAGTCGAAGCATTGACCATTTCTTGGACCAGCTTTCCCTGCATTCAAAAGCAAATCGTGGAAGCGGCCAAGGAAGAATGCACGGTCATCATCTTCGCAGAAGACATGGAAGAAGTCACGGATTACCTCACGGGGAATCAATGCGGCGGAGCCTTGACCCTCGAAAATATTCAAATCGTTCCAACGGTATACAACAGCATCTGGATCCGCGATTATGGTGCCAACACAGTCTATGGATCTTGGAACGACGACCGGGTACTGGTCGACTGGCTGTACAACCGACCACGTCCCGAGGACGATGCAATTCCCGATGTGCTGGCCAGCACCTTGGGGCTAGAACTATACAGCACTACCGGCACTCCCAACGATTTGATGAATACGGGCGGCAACTGGATGTCAGATGGATTCGGCACTGCCTTTGCTTCCGAATTGATCATCGATGAAAATGATGGCGGGAGCACGTGGTGGACGGATTATCCCGATCACTCCGAAGAAGAAATCAATCAAATCATTTCAGATTTCCACGGAGTCGATACCTACATCACCATGCCCAACCTGCCGTTTGACGGAATTCACCACATCGACATGCACATGAAGCTCCTGGACGAAAGCACCTTGCTGATGGCGGAATACCCCGAAGGAACGGCCGATGGCCCGCAAATCAATGCCAACTTGGAATACGTCCTTTCCAACTTCACCACGCGATGGGGCACCCCTTTTGAAGTGGTCCGCATCCCCAGCCCGCCCGAACAAGGATTTGGCGGTGGCTATCCGGATGAAAACGGGTGGTACTTGACCTACACCAACTCCGTATTCGTCAACAACACCATTCTACTCCCCACCTACTATACGGAATACGACACCACGGCATTGCGGATATACGAAGAAGCGCTGCCAGGCTATAATGTCGTGGGAATTGACTGCGACAACAACGGAGAGGCGATCATCTCGCTTTCGGGAGCGATACACTGCATCACCCACACCGTTGGAATCGAAGATCCGCTTATGATCAGCCACTTGCCATTGCCTGATACCGATGATACTGTGAGTGATTATGACGTAGAAGCGTACATCAGCCACCGCAGTCAGATCGAGAGTGCAACCATGCATTGGCGCACCAATCCCGGTTCGGAATGGACCGCAGTGCCCATGGCATTGATTGATGGCGAAACCGAAAATTGGTCAGCGAGTATTCCTGCACAACCGCTCGAAACAACGGTTTATTATTATGTCGAGGCCAACGCGAACTCAGGAAAAACGGGCACGCGTCCGATGCCAGCCCCCGACGGGTGGTGGTCGTTTAACGTCAACGATGCAAGCCTCGGGATGAACGAAATTGAACAGAACTCCCCATTGCTTCAGGCCTTTCCAAATCCGGCCGCGGCAATCACGTGCATTCCATTGCAATTGCGTCAAGCCGCAGAAGGGCAACTCTACCTCAGCAATGCCCTCGGTCAACAGATTCAAATGATTCACAGCGGAGACTTCCGCAGGGGTGAACAGAAGTACTTCTTCGATGCCCAAGGCATGGCCGCTGGCGCCTACCTATTGACTTTGGATTTGGACACGGGTGAGCGATGGTCCCAGCACCTCATGATTCGGTGATTCGCCAACGCTTCGGCTTGATTGCACAAAAAAGCCACCCGCTGGGGTGGCTTTTTTTGCTTCCAATTGAGCGCAGTGCTCGTAAGAAACAATCAGTCCCTGCGGCCGAGCAAACGGAGCAGGAAAAGAAACAAATTGATGAAGTCAAGGTACAAGCTCGTTGCTCCTAAGATGGCAAGCTTCGAACCGGCCTCACTTCCATATTCCACCCCGGCGCCGATGCGCTTCAATTTTTGAGTGTCGTAAGCAATCAATCCAGTAAAAACGAGAACACCTCCTATGCTTATGATGTAATCGAGTTGTGCCGAACCAATGAACCAGTTGACGAAGCTCGCAATGATGATCCCGATGAGCGCCATCATGAGGAGACTCCCAAATCGGGTCAAATCCGTATTGGTCGTATATCCTACGACAGCCATGACAGCGAATGTCGCAGCAGTGATGACAAAGACCTGAGCGATGCTGGACATGGTATAGACCAAGAATATACTGCTCAAGGACATGCCCATTATTCCACTAAAAGCGAGAAAAAGAAGCGTCAGTGAGGTGGAAGACCAACGTTGAAAACCCAAGTTCATGGCCAGAATAAATCCGAGTGGCGAGAGCATTACAATCCAACCGAGCATGCTCATTCCTCCTGTCTCCAAGTTGTACAACTGTGCGATGAGTCCCGATTCAACCGTGTAATAGGAGGCGCATGCCGTCACAACAAGGCCAGCGACCATCCAGCTGAAGACATTTGCAATAAACTTCGATACGGCCGACTGGTCCTCGATAAATGATTCCTCAAAAATCTGGGGGGATTCAAATTCATTCATAGCACAAATTTGCAACCATTTGGGTCACCATCGTTCCATGAAGGTTGCCAAAAATTGTTCTCAAGCCGCTGGCTTCAATCAAATCTTCAATTCCGACCGTAGGCTGAACCGACCGCAAGCTGCATGAATTCCCTGCGTGTTTTGTGGTCATCTAAGAAAGCGCCCGTAAAAGCGCTTGTGGTCGTGACGGAGTTTTGCTTTTCCACTCCGCGCATTTGCATACACAAATGGCGGGCCTCAATCACTACCGCGACACCCTTGGCCCCAAGGGTGTCTTGGATGCAGTCACGGATTTGTTCCGTGAGGCGCTCCTGCACCTGCAACCGACGGGAAAAAGCATCGACTACACGGGGAATTTTACTCAACCCTACAATTTTTCCGTTGGGGATATAAGCAACGTGTGCCTTGCCAAAAAACGGCAACATGTGATGCTCGCAGAGGCTGTACATTTCAATGTCGCGGACCAAAACCATTTCGTCGCTTGGTTCTGTAAACATGGCGCTCCGAAGAATGGCCTCTGGATCCATCCCATTTCCGGAAGTTAAGACGGCCATGGCCTTCGCAGCGCGTTCCGGTGTTTTCAATAATCCTTCGCGGTTGGGGTCTTCCCCGATTCGGGTGAGAATAGCGTGGTAGCTGTTTTTGAGCTCCTCCACAGCCTGATCATCCCATGTTTCTTTGCGTTCGTAAATCGCCATTATGCTTCTCCGTAATAGTCCGCGTAGTTGTTTTCGGTCTCAAAAAGACGCACGCGTTCTAACGTACAACCTCTTTCGCTAATCTTTGGTTCTAATTGCTCCCAAATTCCAATCACGAGGTTCTCCACTGAAGTTTGCTTTCCCTTCAACCAAGGAACGTCCATATTGAGGTTGCGATGGTCTAGCGGCTCCTCCACATATTCATTGATTACCGCCTTGAGGTCGGTGAAATTGATGAAATAGCCCGTGTCTTCGTCAATGGCGCCCTTGACAGTCACATAAACCACATAATTGTGGCCATGCCAATTCGGATGGGCGCATTTGCCGAACACTTCAAAGTTCTTGGCTTCGTCCCAATTGTCGTTCCAGAGTTTGTGCGCAGCATTGAATCGCGCACGGCGGGTGATGGATACCTGTTTCATTGCAATGAAAAGCAAAGATAGGCACAGCGCTTCCTTAGATTTGCATCATGATTGTCATTACAGGTTCCGCAGGCTTCATTGGAAGCGCATTGGCCGCCCGGCTCAACGAAGCACGATTTTTTGACCTTGTTTTGGTGGATGACTTCCAGCGGCCTGAAAAAGACGCGAACCATGCAGGCTTAATTTTCAGCGAAAAAGTCGAACGCAGTGAATTCAATGATTGGTTGGATGCCAACGAATCTCAGGTGCAATTCGTTTTTCATTTGGGCGCCCGCACGGATACCACAGAACAAGATCGCGGCATCTTTGATGCGCTCAATCTGCGCTACAGCCAAGACGTCTGGCAGCGATGTGTTCGTTACGGATTGCCCCTGGTCTATGCCTCGTCCGCAGCCACCTATGGTGGTGGGGAATTTGGATACCAAGATTCGCACGAAGTCGTTGAAAAACTCAAGCCGCTCAATCCTTATGGCGACTCCAAAAACGACTTCGATCGCTGGGCCTTGGCGCAGAGCGACAGCGGAAATGCTCCCTACTTTTGGGCCGGGCTCAAATTCTTCAATGTATTTGGCCCGAACGAATACCACAAAGGACGCATGGCAAGTGTCGTTTTTCACACCTTCAACCAAGTGAATGCGACAGGTGGCATGAAGCTCTTCCGATCCCACCGGCCGGATTACACCGATGGCGGGCAAACCCGGGATTTCGTTTACGTGAAAGATTTGGCCGAAGTGTGTTTGTTTCTCATGCACCATCGAAAAACCGAGTCAAACGGCCTCTACAACCTCGGCTCCGGAAAAGCACGAACATTTTTGGATTTGGCACATGCCACATTTGATGCCATGGGAAAGCCACGTAACGTTTCTTTTATCGACACACCCGAAGACATTCGCGACACCTACCAGTACTTTACTGAAGCGGATATGTCAAAGTTGAAGAGCATCGGCTATGACCGACCCTTTGCGTCATTGGAGGAGGCCATTGAAGATTACGTTCACCATTATTTAAACTCGGGAAAGCGCTGGACAGCGCCCAAAACTTAGACCGATCAGTCGGCTAAGGTCGCTTGGATGGATTCCAGCTCGGAACGAACCGAATTTAGACGGCTCAAAAGCATTTCGCGATTGAATTCCCGCGGGGCCTCTGCTGCTTGAAGCTCTGCAGCGCTCGCCATTTGACCGGCCACTTCACTGCGCTTGCGCATGGCCTTCCGCGCGCCTGAAATCGTATAGCCTTGGTCCTTTACGAGCCAGTTGATTTGGCCGATGATTTCGATGTCACTTTGGTTATAGAAACGCTTGCCCCGGGCATTCGTCTTGGGCTTCAGCGCCGTAAACTCTTTTTCCCAATACCGCAACTGGGAGGCATTCAACCCCATTTTTTCGGCCACTTCTGTGATCGAGAAATACTGTTTCTGAATGGGCTTGTTCAGTGGCATGATGGGAGGTTGTGCTTCTTACGTGGCTTCAAGTTAAATGAAAATCGCTAAAACCAAAACCGCAAGTTGTTATCAATCAAAAGATTGGTTCGAATCTTCCGCCTTCTTTAGCATTTCCTCGTATTGCTCGGGCGTCAAGTCGTTGAAATAATACTGCGCCGGATTCACCTTCCGTCCTTCCTTGCGAACTTCATAGTGCAGGTGCGGTGCAACAGAGGTGCCGGTCGACCCCACCAAACCAATGACTTCCCCGCGTTTGATCTTCTGCCCTCGCTTGACCAACACCTTGCTCATGTGCGCATACAGCGTTTCGTAGCCGAATCCGTGCCGGATGATCACATGGCGTCCAAAGCCGTTGTAAGTGCGCTTCGCCAGGATCACCTCACCGTCTCCGGTTGCAAAAATTTCGGTGCCTGTTGGAGCGGAAAAGTCCATGCCGTAATGCATTTTTCGGACCTTATAGATGGGATGAATGCGATAGCCATAGCCACTCGCCATGCGCTTCAAATCTTCGTTTCGAACGGGTTGAATGGCAGGGATGGATTTGAGCAATTCCGTTTGATTTTTGGCCAAATCAAACACCTCATCAAATGAACGGCCTTGGGCCACAATTTTCCGCTGCAACTCCGCGAGTCGGGACTCGGCAGCGATAACCGCTTCCGAGTGTGAATAACCGCGCAGTGCACGTCCACGATCAAATCCACCTACTCCTGGATTGCGCAAGTGTTCTGGAAATTTATCGACGCCAAAAATGGAACGGTAAATGGCATCATCCCGATCGGCGATGTCCTCCAGAACCACCTGCAGATCATCGAATTCTCCTTGCATGCGATTCAATTGCTCTTCCATGAATGCCAATTCACGCCGCTGTGCGCGGTCCGTGGGGCTTTCAAAATACGTGTCAAACACATAAATGCTCCCCAAGCAAATGGCCAAAAAGATGGCTACTTTTCGAACGACGAACAGGACATAGTCGCGCGGTGCAAATGGAATTTCTTCCATGCGCAGGGTCTGCTCATTGTATCGAATTTTATGAAAGCGCTTTGCCATCGATAAGCAAAGGTGCAACTTATATTCGTAGCCCAAAGCGGTTCTAAAGCCTGTTTTGCAGATTTTTGCAGTGAACAAGTCCGAAATTCGCGGTACACAAACCCCTGAAGCCCCATGGAATCCAAGTTGATTCGAGAGCATTTCCTGAAGTTTTTTGCCTCCAAAGGGCACGAAATCGTGCCTTCTGCCCCAATGGTGATCAAAGACGACCCCACATTGATGTTCAACAATGCTGGCATGAACCCATTCAAGGACCTTTTCTTGGGGAACAGTCCCATTGTGCACCCACGGATTTCAGACACGCAAAAATGCTTGCGGGTCAGCGGTAAGCACAATGACTTGGAAGAGGTTGGGGTGGACACCTACCACCACACCATGTTCGAAATGTTGGGGAATTGGTCATTTGGAGATTACTTCAAAAAGGAAGCCATCGATTGGGCTTGGGAACTTTTGACGAAGGTTTACAAACTCCCCGAAGACGCGCTGTACATTACTTATTTCGAAGGGGACAAAGCCGATGGTTTGGACGCAGATCAGGATGCTGCCGACATCTGGAGCCAATGGGTACCGAAAGAACGGATTATCTCCGCATCCAAGAAGGATAATTTTTGGGAAATGGGTGAGACCGGTCCGTGCGGTCCGTGCTCGGAAATTCACATTGACTTAAGGGATGCTTCCGAACGCGACAAGCAACCCGGTCGCGAGTTGGTCAATGCAGACCATCCCCAAGTGGTAGAGATCTGGAATTTGGTCTTCATGCAATTCAATCGCATGGCCAATGGCAGTCTAAAACCACTCCCCCATCAACACATCGATACCGGAATGGGGTTTGAGCGTCTTGCCATGGCACTGCAGGGCAAACAATCCAACTATGACACCGACGTTTTTGTCCCGCTGTTGAACAAGGTGGCGGAAATGAGCGGAAAGTCTTACACGCGCACCGACTCGAAGCAGGATGTCGCGTTTCGCGTGATTGCCGATCACATACGCGCCGTGGCCTTTAGCATCGCGGATGGTCAATTGCCCTCGAATACGGGAGCGGGATACGTGATCCGTCGCATCCTGCGCCGTGCCATTCGCTACGGGTACTCGTTCCTTGGCTTGCAGGATGCTTTTATGCATCAATTGGTGCCAACCTTAGCCGATCAAATGGGTGAAGCCTTTCCGGAATTGCGAAACCAGCAGGCCTTGATAGAGCGCGTCATTCAAGAAGAGGAGGAATCTTTCTTGCGCACATTGGCCAAAGGAATTGAGCGTTTAGAGGCGCGAATGACAGAATTCAAATCGACCCAAAGCCTGCCCGGAGATGTTGTATTCGAACTGTACGACACCTTTGGATTTCCATTGGACTTGACTGCACTGATGGCTGGTGAAAAGGGATTTGAACTGGACGAAGTAGGGTTTGAAAAGGCCATGCAGGTCACCAAAGAGAGGAGCCGAGCTGCCGGTAAATTGAGCACAGACGACTGGGTGGAAGTCCATCCTGATTCCAGCGGAGAATTCGTAGGCTACGATACGCTCGAGGCTTCATGCCGCATCCTTCGTTACCGCGCGGTGACTGCCAAGAACAAACAATTTTTCCAGCTTGTGCTGGATCGCACCCCATTTTATCCCGAAGGCGGAGGCCAAGTGGGAGACAAGGGCTCCCTCAAACCCACGGGGAACGAGAGCGCTAAGTCGATCGCGGTATTCGATACGAAAAAGGAAAACAACCTTGTGGTGCATTACGTCAACGAGTTGCCAGGGGATCCGTCGGCATCGTTTGAGGCCGAAGTCAACGCTACCAAACGGAATGACACCCAGCGAAATCACACAGCCACCCACTTGCTGCACGAAGCCTTGCGCGAAACGCTGGGAACGCATGTAGAGCAAAAAGGCTCATTGGTCAAAGCGGAAGCACTCCGATTCGATTTTTCGCATTTCTCGAAAGTCACGGCAGAAGAATTGCAAAAAGTTGAATCCCTCGTCAACCAGCGCATCCTTCAAAACCACCCGCTGATTGAACACCGAGCCATTTCGATGAAAGAAGCAGAGGCCAATGGCGCCATGATGCTATTCGGTGAAAAGTATGGCGACGAGGTGCGCATGATTGAATTCGGCTCATCCAAAGAGCTCTGTGGTGGCACGCATTCCCCTGCTACCGGCTCGCTTGGTACGTTTCGAATCACCACCGAATCTGCCGTTGCCTCAGGCATTCGACGGATTGAAGCCATCACGGGTGCCGCCGCATTGGAAGCTGCTCAAGCAGAACGCGCAACCATCGACCAAGTCAAGGAATTGCTCAAAGCACCGAAGGATATCGCCAAAGCCATCGGTGACTTGTTAAGCAAGCAAAACGCCCTCCTCAAAGAACAGGAGGCGCACAAGGCGCAAGCAGCCCAGGCAGCGAAAAAAGAACTGGCGAGCAATTTGGAACAAATCAATGGAGTGAACACCTTCATTGGTGAGCTGCCGCTTGACACAAGTGCCATCAAAGACATTGCCTTTCAATTGAAAACTGAGAAAGCGCCATTCTTCGGGGTGTTTGCCTCCCGTGCCGGCGGAAAGCCGACCATTTCAGTTGCCATCAGTGATGATATCGTGAAAGAGCGAGATCTGAATGCAGGAGCGATCATACGCGATATTGCCAGCCACATCAAAGGCGGTGGAGGCGGCCAACCGTTCTTTGCAACTGCAGGTGGAAAAGATGAATCAGGCATTCCAGCAGCATTGCAAGCGGCGAGGGAGATACTATAATTCCAGCGGGGTCCAGCGGTTGAAGCCTATGCGTCATTCCATAAAAAAAGCGCTCACTGAGCGCTTTTTTTATCTGCAGCTTGTGCCCCCAATCAGGTGGCGTGAAAAGGTGAATTCTTAGGCTTCGACATGGTCATCTTTCCATAGACCGGTCCCTCGTACTCTTCTTGGTAGGCAAGGCTCAGGTTCAACACATAAAACACATTGAACACCGCAGCAAGTGCAAAGTCCAAATTGGACTTTTTCCCAAAGGACTGAGCAAGCTCAATGGTGGTGCGGAGGAAGAAAAATAAGTTGAAGCCTGGAATCAGAAAGAACAATGCATGAGACGCGGGCCGTCCGATGATTTTCATCGCCATTACAACATTGTATCCGGGAACAAATGCCTTCCAACCAGGAATGCTACATTTCATAAACAACCTTGCATTCGCGCCGACCGCAATCATCGCTAAAAACGCCGTCATCATCACCACTCCTCCACTCAATTCCCAACCCAAAATGTGAAAAGTATTCATGGCTTGTGCTATTGTGTTCAAAGTCAAGACGTGTCCTCCTTACAAAGGTTGCCTCTTAACTCACACAATACAAGTCGATTGTACTCACAATCTCAACGCTGAAGTGTTGAAATCATGACCCCATCGAGGGTGAAAACTCACGGGTTCGAGGTCAACCCACCAAATCGACGGACCAAGGGTTGATCTATTTTCCCTCCTTTCGGGGTGAGGATTACCAGCCGTTCCACCACATTGCGCAATTCACGGATGTTCCCGGTCCAGTTGGCCGATTGCAGCATTCCCTGTGCCTCTTTTGTCATCTCCAATTGCACCTTGCCATGTTGCTCGCAGATGATTCCTAAGAAATGCGCAGTCAGCAACGGGATGTCGTCGCGTCGATCGTTCAATGCCGGAACATGAATGGGAATGACTGCCAGACGGTGGTAGAGATCTTCACGAAATCTCGAAGCCGCAATTTCCGCTTTGAGGTCTTTGTTGGTTGCGGCGACAATCCGCACATCCACTTCAATTTCCTTCTCACCGCCCACCCGTGAAATTCGGTTTTCCTGCAAAGCACGCAACACCTTCGCTTGAGCAGACGCGCTCATATCGCCTATCTCATCCAGAAAAAGGGTTCCTCCCTGGGCTTGCTCAAATTTGCCTTTGCGCTGCTTCACCGCGCTCGTAAAGGCTCCTTTCTCATGACCAAACAATTCGCTCTCGATGAGTTCTGATGGAATGGCAGCGCAGTTGACTTCGACAAACGGCTGATCGTGTCGCGTGCTCAGCTCATGAAGCTGCCGGGCGACTAACTCTTTGCCAGTGCCGTTGCCTCCTGTCACCAAAACACGCGCATCTGAAGGAGCCACCGTGCAAATCAACTCCACGATGGATCGGACCTCGGAGGATTCACCAATGATAGCTGTGGACCGCTCTGACTGGATTTTGCGCTCCAAACGTTTCGTCTCCTTTTCCAGTTTTCCTTGATCCAGCGCGTGGCGAACCGTCAGCAAAATGCGATTCAAATCCAATGGCTTTTGAATGAAATCGTAGGCACCTTTTTTCAATGCCTCCACAGCAGTGTCCACTGTGCCGTGTCCGCTGATCATCACCACATGGGAAGCAATTTCTTTTTCCTTGAAGAGATCGAGCACCTCTAGCCCATCAAACTTGGGCATTTTGATGTCACAAAAGATGACGTCAAATGCAAACTTTGAAGCCAACTTCACGCCTTCCGCGCCATCTTCAGCTTCAGAGACCTGGTAATTCTCGTATTCCAAAATCTCCCGCAAACTGCTGCGAATGGGAGCTTCATCATCGATGATTAGAATCTTTGCCATGGTCATTTGTATTCCTTTAAGGGTCTCAATCGTAGTGCAAAGATGTTGCCAAACTTCGAATGCTGCGCATGGTCATTCGCGAATCATCGCGTGCAAAGCTCCCTCGCGCAGGGCGTAAGGCGATTGGTAAACAGGGCATTCCGGCGGCAATGCAGCGAGTACGACTTGAACCAGCATACTCGAAAGAGGTATCAATGCAGCGCGAGCAGGCGCCATGCCCGGAAGCGCTAACCGACTGGCAAAGTCCAAATCGAGCAATTTCGAATGCATCGCCATCAATCCAGCGCGATCAATGCTCTGGAGGGATGGGTGACCGTTCGCGGCTTTTTCAGGAGGGGTTATCGAAAATGCGGGAACCTGCGCTTGCTGCACGAGTTGCACAAACGTGTCAAACGATCCACTGCTGCCCACCAAATGCCTCGGTCCATGCGCCTGAATGCCCTTTGACATTTCCGCCAAAGTCTCTTCCAAAAATGCTGCATATCGCTCGGCACCAGCCTCGGTCAGGGGATCCGATGGCTTGCCAAATTCGGCGAGCCTCGAAACTCCCGCCTCGAAACTTTTCGACCACCGCTTCTCCCAGCCACCTTTGGGGCCGGGCACCAGAATAATCAACTCCAAACTTCCCCCACCGATGTCCATGATCATGAGCGGTTCCTTCCATGCAGGCAGGGTCAACTGCACACCCGATTGGATCAGGTCGGCCTCTTCATCGCCCCCAATGATTTCAATATCCCAACCCACCTTGGCCTTGGCCTTCGACAAGAAATCTTCCGAATTGCTTGCGTCGCGCAGGGCGCTGGTGCCAAAAACCCGCACCTCATCCACGTCATAATTGATACTTGCCTCTTTCAGAATGCCCAATGCATCCAATCCCTTTGCGAAGCGATCGGGCAGAATTGACGCGCTGGCAAATCCACCCTTGCCCAGAAAAACTTGGCACCGAAGTCGAAACACCTCCTCCCAACCCATGGCGCTCAAGTCCACAATCACCATGGTGAAGGTGTTGGTTCCACAATCAACAATCGCAACGCGCTTTTTGGTTTCTGGAGATCGTTCCATTTGGCTCATTCGGCAATTCTCGCGAGGATCTTAATGCCTCGAACGCAAACCATTCCAGAGGTCCTTCCATGAAAATCGCTTCCCACGGGTCAAAATTCCCAACCGGAAAATGCGGGACGAAGCGAGCAGCAACAAATATGACATGATTCCAATTCCCCCAATCGCAACAAGCAATTCCCACCCATCCACGCCCATCGGAATGCGCGTCATCATCATGATGGGCGCTGTCAATGGGAAATATGAACCATAAATCGAAAGATCGCCTTCGGGATTCTCAATGGATGCCGCAGCGAGGAGGTAAGCCAAGAATGGCGGAATCAATGCTGGAATGGTATAGTACTGGGCGTCTGACTCTTGGTCGACAGCGGCTCCAATGGCCGCAAATATGCAGGCGTACATGAAATAGCCCAGCACAAAAAAGACCGCCGTTGCCGTCACCATCAGCGGCCAATTGACATCCAACAAAAAACGCAAGTTGGATTGCGTCGCCATCCAACTCTCAAAATCCAAATTGACCGATGCATCCGATGTTGCTTTGAGCAAATCCGAGGTCTCCAGCCAGTGGCCTCCGGCGAAATAAATAAGCCACCCCAATGCGGCCAGCAAAGCAAATTGCGTCAAGCCGACCAGTCCGATTCCAATGATTTTCCCTGTCATGAGCTGCATTGGCGTTACAACGCTGATCACAACCTCTACAATTCGGTTCGCTTTTTCTTCGATGACGCCCCGCATGACATGCATGCCGTAAACAACGATTTGCAGGAAGAGCATGGCGCTGAAAAAGAAGCCAATAAGTGCTCTTCCCGAGGCATTTCCATCGCGCGTAATGACATCTTCTCCAACCAGTTTAATGGCTGTTTTTAGACGTTTGTACGCCTCGAAATCAAGTTCCAAATCGCGCTTGACCTTGAACCGCTCAATGGCCGAAGCAAGGTCATTCGAGATGGCGCGTTCCGTGGTCATTGAGGGCGCTTTCTCGTAGTAATATTTCGCACTCGAATGCTGCAGGATTCCGTCATCGAAGAAAACCATCAAGTCAAAATCCGATGCTAGAAATGCGTCATCCCCCAGGGCCTCTGGTGCAAATCGATAAATCAACTTTGGGCGTTCCGGAAAACAATCCGGATGTGTCGGGAGCCAGACTTCACGGCGATCGTCGAACCGTGAGATCAATCCTGAGGCATCAACAACGAGCACCTTTGCTTCCTTTTCAGTGCCTGAATTCATCCAAACACCTAAACCAATGCTCCCGGCAATTAACGCGGGAATGAGCAACGTGCCCATCCAGAATGCCTTTCGACGGACGCGCGTGCTCCATTCCCGGTAAATGATGTGTTTCAACGTCTTCATGAGTCAACTTTTGACGTTTCGTTCACTGCCTGCATGAATACATCCCGCATGCTTGGTTGCCACTCCGTGCAAGAGGTCAATTGCACCGCTCCCGAAATCCAGTGGATCCATTGAGATGAATCAGTAGCGGGTGGCAAACGCAACATTGCTGTGTGTTCCCCTGGTCGGGGCGTATCCGAAGTCACTTCCAATAATTCGGCACTGGCTCCGAGGGCGACCGTAAACTGCATCACTGTCCCTCGAAAAGTAACTTGCACGCGACCGTCACGGGCCTCATCTCGCAGGGTTTGAACCGGCCCGTTCAACACCAAACTTCCTTGGTGCAAAAGCGCAACCTCATCGCACATCTCCTCCACACTTCCCATGTCATGGGTAGAAAGCAAAATGGTGGTATCTCCCTGATGGCTCATCTCCTGAATCGTGCTGCGCACCCGCTGTGCATTGATTGGATCAAATCCACTCAGGGGTTCGTCCAAGATCAGCAGGTCGGGTTCGTGTAAAATCGCGAGGATGAATTGGATTTTCTGGGCCATCCCTTTGCTCACTTCACTGACTTCTTTGTTCCACCAACCGTCCACTTCCAACTTCTCGAACCAATGCATGAGCTTCGCTCGTGCATCCTCTTTTTTCATGCCGCGCAACTGCGCAAAGTAAAGCGCCTGTTCACCCACACGCATGGTTTTGTATAGACCGCGTTCTTCGGGCAAATAGCCGATCCGAGGAAGATGTCGGCGCGAAAGTTGCTCGCCAAAGAATGCGATTGATCCGGCGTCAGCTCGGGTGATGCCGTTGAGCATGCGCAACAAGGTTGTTTTGCCCGCACCGTTGGGGCCCAACAAACCAAAAACCTTTCCTTTCGGCACGGTAAAATGGACGGCGTCTAGTGCTTTCTGCGGTCCATACGATTTCGAGACATGGTCGATGACCAAGGCGGCTCCTTTCTCCATAAGAGACGAAGTTAATGGTCAGGTAAACATATCCCGTACTTTATCAAAAAAGCCTCGTTCTTGGTGATCGGTATCTGGATTGAAATTTTCTGAATCGCGCAGTTTCTCGAGTAACTCTCGTTCTTCTTTCGCAAGCTTTTTCGGTGTCCAGACGTTGATATTGATCAGTAGATCTCCCTGTCCATAACTGTCCACCGACGGCAGGCCTTTGCCGCGGAGGCGGACAATGCGTCCGCTCTGCGTCCCTGGCTCAATCGTGATTTTGGCCTTGCTCCCCAGCAGTGGAACTTCAGTCTGCGCGCCGAGCGCAGCATCCGTGAATGGGATGTACAAGTCATGGTGCAAATTCTTGCCGTTGCGTTGAAATTGGTCATGAGGAATTGCCTCAATGACCACAAGCAAATCGCCGGGAACCCCTCCCATGGGTGCGCCGTTGCCTTCGCCTCGAACGCTCAGCTGCATGCCATCCTCAACTCCCCCGGGAATGTCAATGGTGACAACCGCTTCTTTCCGCACCATTCCCCATTCATCGGAACCCGCTGGTCGGTTCTTGACCGACTGGCCTCCTCCTTGGCATTGCGGGCACGTTGATGCCGTTTGCATTTGTCCCAAAATGGTATTCTGAACGCGTCGCACTTGGCCGGTGCCCTGACAAGTCTGACAATCGCTGTATTCAGCACCGTCCGCCTGCACCTGCTTGAAGACTTTTACCTTCTTCTCCACTCCCGCCGCAATCTCTTCCAATGTGAGCTTCACCTTGATGCGCAAATTGGAACCCTTCATTCGACGACGACGACCTCCACCGGATTGACCTCCGCCGAATCCTCCGCCAAAAATGTCCCCAAATTGGCTGAAAATGTCTTCCATGTTCATGCCGCCAAAACCCGCACCGCCGGGTCCACCGCCGCCTCTCAAACCGTCATGTCCGAACCGATCGTATTGCGCTCGTTTCTGGTCGTCCTGCAAGACTTCATAGGCTTCTGCGGCCTCCTTGAATTTTTCTTCTGCCTTGGAATCATCCGGATTTTTGTCCGGATGGTACTTCAAGGCCAGCTTGCGGTAAGCCCGTTTCACATCCGACCCTGATGCCTTTCGGTCAACCCCTAAAATTTCGTAATAATCGCGCTTCGCCATGATTTCATTCCCTTATTCTCCTACGACCACCTTGGCGTAGCGGATGACTGTATCATTCAATTTGTAGCCGGCCTCGACCGCATCTACCACCTTCCCCTTGAACTCCGGTGAAGGAATGCGCGTGATGGCTTCGTGCAAATCCACGTCGAATGCATCGCCCGGATTGACCTCAATCTGCTGCACGCCCTGCGATTCCATAATTTGCTTGAACTTGGTCTGGATCAGCGCCTGGCCTTCCTTCAATGCGCTGGCATCCTCAGCATCCTTCGAAGCCAATTCAGCTCGGGCAAAATCATCCAAAATGGGCAGCATCTTCTCCAGGGATTCACGGGATGCGTTCCGAATCAAATCAACGCGCTCCCGCATGGTCCGCTTTCTAAAATTGTCAAACTCCGCATAAAGACGCAAGTAGCGCTCCTGCCAATCCGTCTGCTCTCCATTGGCAGAATCGGATGAAGTGTCATCATTTGGTTGGGGGTCTGCCACGTTGCCGTCTGCTGACTCGGTGTCCTCTCCTCCCTCGGTAGTGCCTTCTGCCTCGATTGGAGACTCTACTTCCCCCATTTCCGGGGTGTTTGCAGCGGCTTCCTCCGCTGCGGCTTGGTTTGTTTCCATGTGATTCAATGCGTGATTTGACCTTGTAGAGTCAAATCGAGTGCCAAAGCGATCGCAACCGACAACCTGTCAGTTTTCGCCAAGAGCAAACTCAATCAGAAAGACTCGACGTGCTCATCAATTTTGCGATGCAATTCAAAACCGCGCAAATTCTTCGCAACAATGACACCATTCTCATCAATCAAAAAACTCATCGGAATCGAATTGACGCCATACAAGGCTGCGGCTTCGCTGTTCCATCGTTTCAAATCTGAAACGTGCCACTTCCATTCAAGTCTATCCTTTTTGATCGCTGCTTCCCAACGTGGGACATCGCTGTCCAACGACACGCTGTAGACTTCGAAGCCTTCGGCATTCTTAAACTTCGCCTTCTTGTATTTTTTGTATGCGTTCACCACATTGGGGTTCTCTCGGCGACACGGACCACACCACGACGCCCAAAAATCAATGAGCACCAATTGTCCGCGAAGGTCACTGAGCTTCATCTGCTTGCCTTTGGGATTGTTCAGGGCAATTTCAGGCGCTAAATCTCCGATGGCCGTGCCAACACGAAGCGTTGGAGTCACCACTTCCGTCGCAGCAAACGCGGGGTTATTCGTTGTCGGCTGGAAGGAGAACCAGGCCGCTGATGCAATCAATGCTGCACCCACTGTTGTCTTCAAAATCATGCAGCAATTTACGACATCAATCGACCCGTTCGATGCGCGCGCCCAAGGCCTTCAACCTTCCTTCAATGTCTTGGTAGCCTCGATCGATTTGACCGATGTTGTGGATGACCGATTGGCCTTCTGCTGACAGCGCAGCGATGAGGAGGGAAACACCGGCACGAATGTCGGGAGAGGTCATCGTAACGCCGCGGAGCGGGCTCTGTCGATCCATGCCTATGACCGTCGCACGGTGCGGATCGCACAAGATGATTTGCGCGCCCATATCGATGAGTTTGTCCGTAAAGAACAACCGGCTTTCAAACATTTTCTGATGGACCAAGACGCTGCCTTTGGCCTGTGTAGCCGTGACCAAAACGATGCTGAGCAAATCAGGCGTAAAGCCCGGCCAAGGGGCATCAGAAACAGTCAATATTGACCCGTCAATGAAAGGCTCGATGGCATAGGAATCTTGGGCAGGTACAAACAAATCATCGCCCCTTCGCTCAAGTTGGATGCCTAGTTTCCGGAACATTCGCGGAATCACACCCAATTCATCGTAAGCGACATCCTTGATGGTGATCTCGCTATTCGTCATGGCCGCAAGACCAATGAAACTGCCAATTTCAATCATGTCAGGAAGGCAACGGTGATCCGTGCCTCCGAGCGACTCAACCCCTTCAATTTCCAATAGGTTGGAGCCGATGCCGGTGATCTTGCCCCCCATGCGGTTGATCATCTTGCACAATTGCTGCAAATACGGTTCACAGGCCGCGTTGTAAATCGTCGTTTTTCCTTTGGCTAAGCAAGCCGCCATTACAATGTTGGCCGTCCCCGTGACAGAAGCCTCATCCAGCAGCATGTATGTGCCTTTCAAGCCGTTTTCGGCGCGAGCTTCGAAAAAAGCGGACTTCGAATCATAGTGAAAAGTGGCCCCAAGTGTTTCAAAACCGATGAAGTGCGTGTCCATCCGGCGTCGCCCAATTTTATCACCCCCCGGCTTTGGAAGCGCCGCTGTGCCGAATCGGGCCAACAAGGGCCCCAAGATCATTGTTGACCCGCGGAGTGCCCCTCCTTTTTGACGAAACTCTTCGGTTTTGAAATAATCCAAGTTGACCTCATCCGCTTGAAAACGGAAGGATCCGGGTCCTTTTCGCTGTGTTTTCACGCCCATGCCAGCCAGCAAGTCAATCAATTTGTTGACGTCTACGATGTCTGGCAAATTGGAAATGGTCACCGGTTCAGCCGTCAGTAAAACCGCACAAAGAATCTGCAGGGCTTCGTTCTTCGCTCCTTGCGGAATAACCTCTCCGGACAATTGATGCCCGCCCTCAATGATAAAACTGGACATGGTCCGATCGTTTAGCGTTAGTATCGGATCAAGACGTTCAAAAGAGCATCTCCGGGATGGCGTTGACCCCATTTCTCCGACTTCCACAAGAAACGCAGGAGAATCCTCGAGAGAATCAATGCCCCGAAAACTTTTCGACAGGGAAAGTTTGAAGGAACCGCTCTGAAAAAAACCGGTTTAACGGCGCTTTTTCTTGCCGCGCCAGCGGTCCATGGCATCACTCGTTTTCCGCTTGCTTTTCAGCACTTCGGCAGAACTGACCAGCTCCACGTCTTCCGGCAATGTGAGTGCACCTTCGCTCATTTCTTTGAGCTGCTCAGCAATCAGCGTATTCTCGACGGTTGCTCGGTTCCATGTCAGGTAGTGGCGTTTCATCAAATTGGCAATGGTCAAAACCAACGCGGCTTTTTCCTCTCCCTCTTCATACGTCTTCGCCTTTTCTATCAAATCACGGGTCATCTGACCGTAATGCCCTAGACGGGATTGCGCATTGGGATAATCAAGACGGGCAGGGGGCTCCGTCCGGCTTTCGCGCGTTGGCGTTTCGCCGGGACAGTCCACATCCAAGTCGTAGTTGGCCATCAAATAGAGTTGGCCCCAAAGCTTTTTCTGCACCTCTTCTTTGTCGCCCTCTTGCGGCACCACGGAACCCATGATGCTCACAATGGCGTTCGCGCATTTGTTGCGCTCCTCCTTGTCTGCTAAGGATTTCAAATGTTCCACCATTTCTTGAATGGTTCGTCCGTATTCCGGAATAGCCAAATCGCTCCGCGTGCTGTTATAGGTCATCTCTACCATACCTGCGAAGGTAAGGCAAGCCCATCATTTCTCCGCGGCCATTCCTGGCGCAGCCAATGCACTTTTTTGGCGGCGGAGTTCAATGGTCGCTTTGCGTCGGAATTCTTCCCAGAAGAGGAAAAATTGGTCTTCAAGAACAGGCACCCCAAAATCTTCTGCGGCTGCAAACAATTCCTTCAAATTAGCAGGCACGCCAAGCCGCAGTGCAATCCGGTTGTCCATGGATCTGCAAACTGCTTCCATCTCTTTCTGACGGCCATAACCAACGAGCCAATTGTGATCCTGCATGGCGGTAAAAAAACGCTGACTTCGCAGAGGCATTTCATTTTTCCGAAGGGCCAAATCGGCCATCACTTCTTGTGCGTACGGACCCAACCCCATCAAATCGGGACAGCAACGGTCAAAGTGCTTGGCGAGAAAGTGGTCGTACAACAAATCAACGCCAACAGAGGCGAGGCGGCCCAAACGCGGTCGCAATGCCGCACGTGCACGAAGCGCTGCCGGGTGTTCGTCTGCAAAACAATCCACCCAACGGTGAAATCGAATCCCTTGCGCCACAGGAGCCGGATAATCCGTCAATCGATTTCCCTTGACCGAATCCCCGATGAAATTGCCGAGGCGAACATCAGAATCCGCTCCGCCCAATACCAGGTGTGCGAGGTAATTCACGTAACAAATTTCGTCCAAGAAGTGGAACCAAAAGAAATTTTCGAGTGAATGCTTTGCCCATGCGCATCCGTTCCGTAAATTTGCCGTCCACTTCACGGCGGAAGCGCTGGAATGGAAAAGCGAGAATAGCTCAGTGGTAGAGCACAACCTTGCCAAGGTTGGGGTCGCGAGTTCGAATCTCGTTTCTCGCTCAAGAAAAGCCTCCCTCATCGGAGGCTTTTTCGTTCACAACTCAATCGACTCCAAACTCCGCCGCGCACAACAGGCATCAATCACCAACTCCATGCAAGCAAAAATCACTACCGACCAAGGAACCATGACCGTTGAATTCTTCGAAAAAGATGCACCCAATACGGTGGCCAACTTTGTGAAATTGGCCAAAAAAGGATTCTACGATGGTTTAAAGTTTCATCGGGTCATCCCGGGATTCGTCGCTCAAGGAGGTTGCCCACAAGGCATTGGAAGCGGAGGACCAGGCTATCAAATCGATTGCGAATTGGACGGCGAAAACCAGCACCATGACCTCGGCGTTTTGTCCATGGCGCACGCTGGACGTAACACAGGTGGATCGCAGTTCTTTTTGGTTCACAGCCGGGAGTCAACCGCTCATCTCGACCGTCAACACACCTGCTTTGGCAAGGTTACCGAAGGCATCGAGCTGGTAACGCTGATCAAACAAGGCGATACCTTTTCCGTTGAAATAATCGACTGATCGCGGCCCACGATTCTCCGAATTTCTTGACATCGAATCGGACAAAGTCTTCGTTGTATTACCTTGACGGCAAACCAACCAGGACTTCCGCATAAATCGAATTTTCCTCGCACTCGGACTTGCCTTCTTTTGGAGCATGGTGGGGTGTACGATGCAAAAACGCTCGTTGATGCCGGGTTGGCATGTTGAAACGCTCGGGCATGCTTCGGAAAGTACTGCACGCGAACAATCGCAATTGAGCCCGCAGCGTGACGCGAGTGCGCATCTAAATACGACTGCATGCGATCTCAAGCTTCCATTGGAAAAACAAACGCAACCCCACAGTCCGTTGCTCCATGATGCATTGATTCCGACAAAATCTTTGATGTCTGAATCGGAAATGGACAAGCTTGAGCCACTGTTGTTGCCGGCGCACGAATCCCACTTCGTCGCATTCTCAGACACCACGATTACCGCAAGTAGTGCTTTGGGCGAAACAAATGGTGCCGTAACGACAACGGTGGTTCCAAAAAATCATACTGCGGAGCGTATTCTTCTAACCTTATTGGGTTTTCCTGCGGTATTAATTGGCTCGATTCTCAGCTTGATTGGGCTGGCCTTCGGGGAGTTTGGGCTTGTTCTGTTGAGCCTCCTCCTCCTCATTGCAGGCATTTTGGCCCTGATAAAGGCCGCGACCCCTGATTGGAAGTGGGACGCGCGAAAAAACGGAATGAACTTCAGGTCTACCGCTAGTATTTGGAATTCAACACAGGTGAAAAATCCTGAGCCGTCCCCTTCCACCGAAAGCGCTGAAGAACGGGAGAAAACGGAACGCCTTCGCCAAGAGTCACTGGAGCGCGAGCGAGCAAGGCAAGAAAAAATCAAGCAGGAGCGACAAGCTGAATTGGTGCGACAACGCGCCGAAAGACAGCGCATAAAAGCGGCAGAAAAACAAGCGCGAAAAGTGAGCTTTCAGGAATTCATCAATGCGCCTATGACCAAGATCCTAGTGGGTTTCACCATCATAATTATTGGCGGTTTGCTACTTTCTTAACCACAACAAGAACCTGACCAAAAACGTACCGTCGGATCAGTCGATCCGGGCCAAATCACAATTCAGGCCCCATCCACAATCTCCCAATTGATCCGAAAGGAAAAGGGTTCCTCCCTTTCCAAACTGCAACGGCTGCTCGACAACATCTCGCTCAAGAAGATGCACCCCATAGGCTCCCTCTTGGGCTTTGCAATGGTTTCCGAGAAACTGAGCGACGGGCAACGCGGCACGGGACAAAATACTGGTCTCCCCGACTTGTGCACCAACCACTGCATGCATCCCAGCATCGAGGCAACGTTGAGCCATTGCCAGACTCGATAACAGGCCACCGCATTTCGATACGCGAAGGTTTAAGATGAAATGCTCCGCGTAGTCCAAGTAAGGGAGCAAATCTCGTTCGTTGAGAACAGCCTCATCCAAAATAATGCGCACACCCGTCTGCCGCGCAATATTCAATGCATCTTGCAACGATGGTAGGCAAAGCGGCTCTTCCACTGCCCAAACGGAATCGGCTAGCGCTTTCAGCTCTTGGATGGCAGCGGCGGCTGAGGGCCACAGATTGTTTGCATCGATTCGAATCATCACGCCCGGGACGGCAGACTGAATTTGTTCAAGGCGCGCGCGACTTGAGGCGTTATCCGCATTCCATTTCAATTTGTAATCGTGCATTCCGAGCGACCGATGCGCTTGCAGTTTTCGGGCAAAGGCTTCTGGCGCATCGACTCCCAGAACACCCGTATACCGGAAGGACCCACTTAAATCAGGCAAACCCAACAATCGCTCTACAGGTACCTGCTGCAACCGCGCAATCAAATCGAGCAACGCCAACTCGATGGCACACCACGCTGCTGGGTTGGCAGCGATGTCCATTTCATGATTCTTCCTATAGGCTTTCAAGGAAGGAAGGTCCGTGATAGCGGCGGAAACTTGCTTGGAATGCCGGTTAAAAAACAACTGGCATTGATCCAACGTCTCGCCGGTCACATAGGGTCGGGGACAACCTTCACCGAATCCAACCATTCCATCTTGTTCGGCCTGCACCCAGAAGGTACTGCTCACCGAGCGTGACTTGCGGTTGTGCGTGAATTTCGATCGAAATGGAATGGCCAACTGCCAGCAGCGCAATGTCATTGTCGCCATGCTTCGTGATCAAATGAAAGGTCCAATTTGTTTTGCAACAAGACCGTTTTGAACTGGCCTTCTCGCTGGCCTTCTTTCACCGAATGCGCCTTGACCGCTTCCAATGCTCCTGTTCTCAGCGGAACAACTACCAAAGCGTTCAACCTCCCGCTTTCCCGCTTCGCATCATACTCGAGATTGAGCCTGCGCAACAATGAATCGAGCTCGGCGGAAGCGGCATTGGCGTCCAAGGCCGTCCCAGGTGCGGGTTCAATGTAGAGGAGATAGTGTGCCGCTTCAACATTGGCAGCTGCTTGAACATGCCTGCACGGCAACCCCCACAATTCCAATGCTTCAATGACTTGTCCCTCGTACAGTTTTTCACCCGTGATGTTGCAGGCTCCGCGTCCTTTTTGGACGAATCGAATGGCCGGGCATTCCCCTTGGTAGCCCGTGACCAAAATGATATCGTTCATATGGTACCGGTAGAGCCCCCCTGGCGTTGTGATGAACAAGTAATACTCCGCTCCTACGGTCAACTCGTCGAGCAAAAGGAATTTTGGCTCTTCCTCGTCCCATTTGGCCTTCTCGACAAATTCAAACACGTTGTCTTGGAAGGTAGGCAAACCGGATTGTGTCGCAGGATCCGTCGTCACCGTCGCCCGAATTTCACTGGCAATCAGTCCCAAATCAACCACCTCGGTTGCCGCAGGAAAAGCAACCTGTGCTGCTTTCAACGCTACGCCACAACTGCCTCCAGTCCAAGTAGAAAACAACCGCAACTGCGGCCAGATTACATCAAATCCCATCGGCTCATTTGCTGTCAGCAGCGGTTCAAGCTCTGCCAACCGATCCGCTGAAGGACGGATGCAGGCATGAATCTTTTCAGGCGCATCATGGAAGCGCTCGTCCAATCCTTCCACACGACCATTAACAAGGTCACGCCACAAATCCGCACGTCTTTCATTCAGCACATCAATCAATTTGAGCACGGTACTGGGGTTCGCAGTAGCGAAATATGTGATGTCGCGATGTTGCAGGCAACACAATACCACCGTGTAGTACTTCCAATCCGATTGCTTGATTTCCAACACCTCGTACGGAACCACGTATTTTGAAGCGACGACCTTGGGCATGTTTTTATAAAATCGCCCCGACGCCGAGCCAACGGGAATGCCATGCTCGCTCAGTCCTTCTTCGGCGGGACTTGCAATGCCTAGCACCTTGCCATTGTAGGCATCTGGAACCGCTTTTTGTTGCAGGTAGACCATCAAGTCTTGGCTGCGCTGGAGTGCCTTCAGCGCAGTCTGGGTCACGGGAATGTACTTCGATGCGGAGGTGGTTCCACTGGTGATGTTGAAGAAGAGGAAGGGTTCGTGCACCAAAGCGCGGTCCTCCGGATTGTGCGCCTGCCGATCCAAATACGGCAACAAAGAATCGTACGTCTGGACGGGAACCGCTTCCACAAAGTCCTGATGCGAATGCACATTCGCAAAACCGTGAACTCCGCCGAAGCCCGTTTGCGCATTGTCCCTGAGAATGCGCTGAAGCAATCCCAATTGAACGGATCGCGCACGTTGGGTGTCGCGCATCATGCTTCGGTATGTGGTGAATCGGGTCACCAGTACTTTCAGGTTGAGCAACGCATTTTGGAGGGAACGCTTCATGGTTCAGACCTTAATTTTACGTTGGAATGGCGCCTTAAGTTGGGCACTGAACCCTTGTGGATACTCCGGATTGGTGAGCCCTAAATCCCCCACAGCGCGGGCTGCGGGCCAATAATAGGTTCCAAACAAAACATCCCAGATGATGACGTTATTGCCGTAGTTATGGTTGGACTCCTCTGCCGCTCGGGAGTGGTGCCAACGGTGCAATTCGGTGCTGCTAATGATGTAATTCAACCAGCCGAATCGTACATCGGCGTTGCAGTGCTGAAAAAAACCATTGACGCCATACAACACCAAATGCAACGCAATGACTTCTTCCGAAATCCCCAGCAGCATGAAGGGAAAAACATCCATCAGAAATTGGAGGCTCTTTTCCACGGGGTGAAAGCGTGAAGTATTCAACCAGTACATTTTGAGCACCGAATGATGCACTGCATGAAGTTTCCACAGCACGCTCCATTCGTGGCTCAGCCGATGCAACCAATAACGCAAGAAATCGGAGAGCAAAATAACGGCCAGCTCCTGCCATCCAATGGCCCAATGGTGAGGCCATACACGCTGAATGGGATGTCCGGCATCCTTCCACAAACGAAACAAAAACAACGCAGCAAGCCAGGTCAACACTTGCGGCAACACCGTCTGGATGAACAAAACGTACAGCCCATCCAATTTCCAATCCTGTCGCTCGGGCTTCCACTCCGATTTGTAAGGAATGAACCACTCCGCCCAGGCGATGATGGCCAAACTAGCCCATACGGGCAGTACCGTTGCCACTAAAAATTGACCGTCCGCTTCCTTCAACTCAAAAAACAAGAAAGTTGCCAAGGCCATGGTCAATGGATAAACCGACCAACGCACAGCCTTACGAATGTTGTGCATGCGTTCAGGCATCAGTCTCGGTGATTTGGAGGTGATCACTGGATTCGAGGTAATTCACAAAGCTCGCGCCAAACCGCGTGATGGGAGCCCCATCCATCAAGTCATGATCAAAGCGCAAGGACACGCACAATATGTCTTTCTCTCCATCCGCATCGTTGCGTTTAAACGTCGCTCCGGTGCCGATGCTGATGGGGTGCGGACCGATGGGCACCGGCCACCACCTTCGGTTGCGCATCACCATGCCCAAGGTCGTCAACGCCACAGTACCCAGCGCTGCTTTGTATTTCAGCGGATTCTTCAGTGCTTTTCGCATGATCCATAGCCTCAAAAACCGTGGCAAAAAATCAATTCGCGTGGTGGCCTTCGCTTTTTGAGCGTCCGCCAAACTATACGACTTCGCCTCGCTCAGATCCTTCACAATTTCAACAAATGATTTGCGCTGAGCACCTCGAAGGATATAGGGATACGGCACCGTTCCTCCCTCGGGCAGTTCTTTTTCAACCATGGTAGCGATGTCAACGTCTTCAAACGAAACCATCTCATTTCCATCGGGAATCCCTTGCAAGGCAAGATGATCACCGACGGCCCGGCCATACGCCCAGATGGTATGCGCCACCAATGAATGGGAATCCAAACCGGCATTTTTCCGAGCGGAAAGGGCGTGCAACACGGCTGTTACATCCACTTCAGTCATGCCATGAGCAAAATTCTTTCCATGCCCTAGATCCAAAAAATCTTTGACCGCCTTGCGGGCTTTGGGAATCGACTTGCGACGAGCGATGTTCGTGTTCATGGTTCCAAGGGTTGAAAAACACAAGGTAAGGCTTGTCCCGGCTGCAGTGTCACCTGTGGCAAAAGGCGAAGGTTTTTTGAGGGCGGCATCTGTACCGAAAAATGAAGCGCGATTCGTGCCACTATCGTTTGCATTTCCATCATGGCATAGTGCGACCCAATGCACATACGCTTGCCTGCTCCAAAAGGGAAGTAAGCCATTTTGTGCCGCTGCTGAACGGCTTCCGGCAAGAAGTGATCGGGGTAAAAAGCATCGGGAAACTCCCAGTGGTCGGCATGCCGATGAACTCCTACCAAAGGCATGGTCACTGAACAGTCCGCCGGAATTTGAAAACCACACAATTCCATGGAGCTTGTCGTTTTTCGGCCAAAAGTCCATACCGGTGGAAACAACCGCATTGCTTCTTGAATGACGCGTTTGGTCACGTGCAATTCCGCTACATCCGCCAGCGACCAATGGCCAGATGGAAGGTTTTGGGCCTCCGCTCGAATTTGCTCCGCCCATTCGGGGTGTTCCGATAAGCAATGGAAGGTCCAAGTCAACGCGCTCGCCGTGGTATCATGCCCGGCGATGACGATTGTCATGACCTCATCCAGTATTTCAGTATCGTTCAATCCCACGCCCGAATCCGAGTCCTTTGCGGAGAGCAGCATATCCAATAAATCATGGGACTCCCGTTCGGCCGTCCTTCGTTCTGCAATAATGGCGGCGACAATGTCCTTGAGCCGATTGATGGCTTGCTTGCCCTGGACTGCCCGTTGGATTTTCGCACGATTTCGAGGGTTCCAAATCTGGGCCTTCTCTTCCGGCAATTTGCTTTGAAAACGCTGATCGGCCAAGTAATCCCAGGCAGTCGACAAGTGGTCCTGAAAGGAATCAAGTTCACCACTCCAACCTGTCTCGATGATTGATCCTGTGAGAACCTCCAAGGTCAGTGCGTTCATCGCATGGTGCAGATCGACGCATTGTGCATTTTGTCCACCTTGCTCGATGCGCTGGCACCAATTCGAGACCGTCTCTTGAATGCCCCCCATCAGGCCGACAAGTTGCTCGCGCTTGAATCCAGGTTGCATCATGCGGCGATTTTTTCGCCAATGTGCGCCTTCGGAGGTGATTAACCCATTGCCCAGCAGTGCCTCCAAGAAGGCGTAGGTCTTCTTGCGCGAAAACTGTTGGACTTCACCTATCAAAATTGCCTCCACAGCCTCTGGATCATTGGCAACGATGATTTTCCGTTGAAACAATTGAAAATAGTAAACAGGCCCCATGTCCCCGCTCTGCTTTCGAAAAAACCGAATGGGGTCGCGCCGAAAAGAAAGCGCATGACCTAGAAGAGGCCAAGCTCCGCGGGCTCGGGGTATTTTGAGGGAGGGGGAAGCCATATCGTCAGCACAAGATATCGTTTCGACCTTGAAATTCGTTCGGATCGTGCCGCAGGTTGCAAATTCCGCGTCCATGAGATGTTGCCGTGACAACGAGCCCGAAATCGATTCGGCCTGAATCGGGAGCGTGCGCTCTGGGAAACTCGCATCATTTGTCCGACAGTTGATCTCACGGTCAAAAAACCAAAAACGGGAGACCGCAT
>Ga0209335_10000185_pt1 | contig 69570 bp, 70 predicted proteins | sample COG_09_FD_184753 | JGI IMG/M metagenome (GOLD analysis project Ga0209335, IMG submission 184753) | Pelagic Microbial community sample from North Sea - COGITO 998_met_09 (SPAdes) (version 2) | ecosystem: Environmental > Aquatic > Marine > Neritic zone/Coastal water | place: Helgoland, sampling...
TCCTCGGAGGATTCTCGACGCCAGAGAATACTGAAACGGCAAAAGAGGCTGATGCGGAGGAAGATGTTGAAGCCGAACCGCCGGCACCGACGGTGGTCCCCCAAGAAAACATAGACGAAACAGTTGAAGAAACGCCTCCAACAGCTCTCGAGTCGGTCGATGAACTTACAAACGGAACACTCTTTCTTGAACAATTTCAGGATGATATCTCTGCGATTATAAACGCTGAGACGGACAATGGGGGAGCGTCTGATTCCGATCTTACGACTCTAGCAGAGAACCTCATTGAGAAAGCCCATAAACTAAAATTTGACCACTCTGATCCGAATCCTAATCCACAGAGGAATAAGCTGACAAAAAAATTGATAGCCCTTACGAAGGGATATCAACAAGCGATTGAAAAAGGAGAGACTCCCTTCCTCGAAGACTTCCTTACGGTAGACAATCTTCTCAAGAAGGCTCAAGACGAAGAAGTGAATGAATAAGAATTTATATTCAAAATAAACAAAGGGGCGTGGCAATAGATTCTGATTGCCATGCCCCTTTCTTGAGTATAAAATGTGATCGAACTGAGATGTTCGTGCGGCTCCTGATCTTTTTCTCCTAATCATTTCTTCGAGGGATACCTGAGGCTTCTCTTCCATTGGAAAGAAGCAAAGAAGGCACCCACTTAAACAATCGAGGAAAATTGATCCGAGAGCCCCCACGGCATTTTGGTGTAAAAAAAATAAGAGATTCTCTCTTATTTTTTTTAGTTTATTTTTTAAGGACGTCTTGGTATTCCAGTTCGTAAATATGCAGGAAAGCGAGGGTCATCATAAGGATGAGCGGACCAAAGATAAGCCCTTTGAAGCCAAAAGCTAATATACCTCCAAAGATCACCAGCATCACCCCAAACGGATGCAACGCTGCGCCCATGCCAATGAGGTAGGGTTTGACGATATTGTCGATATTTGCGACCAGCGCCAGGCACCAGAACAAAAAGAAAAGCGCTACAAAAACACTCTGCTGGAAAAAAAGCGTCACCACGATCGGAATCCACACTAAAGCGACTCCTACATAAGGAATCGGAGATAACAACGCGCCGATAGCTCCCCAAAAGGCCGCATTTTCTACACCCACGAGTGATAAACCAATGCCTAAAATCAATCCTTGGGCCACCGCGGCGCCAAAAATGCCATACACAATCGAACGCATCAGGTCATAAATTTTCGTCCAGAGCTGGTTTCTGTGCTCGGAGGAAAGCGGGAGGAGTGATTTGACGTAGTCCATCGTTCCTTCGCCATCCCGAAGCAAATAAAACAGCCCCAAAAGAAAAATAACCAGTTGAAGCACAAAAATAAAAAGACTGTTGAGAATTGTGGCTGTTTGTTGCACCAGGAAGTTACTGATGGTTTTTACAAAATCTCCGGCCACCCCAAAAACTTCTTGCACCGACCAAGCGGTATTACGAAGGGTTTCAGGAATAAACCGTTCGAGCCAGGGATAATTTTCAATGATCGTCGAAAGCTGATACTCCTCGGGAACGATCATCGTACTCAGAACGGAACGAATCCCGTAGTAGGCATCTGCGGCCTGTCCGACAATAGCCATGGACACGAGCGTAAGGGGGACGAGAAATACGACGATAATCAAAAGCAACGTCAAAAAAGCCGAAGCCGTTTTGCCCCAGTTTGTTTTCGCTTTGATCTTTTTATGAACCGGATAGACCGAAGCCACAATCACCGCCGCCATAAAAAGGGTGGCTGCAAAAGGCGCTATGAACGAAAAAAGCGTCACAATGAGAAGAATCAGCATCCCCAAAAGGAAGTACTTCTGAAGCCCTTCTATCGCGTGATCGGGACGAGAGTGTGTCATAGCCTCCGTATTGTAGCACAAAATAAGAAAATCTATGCTTTTCTTATTCGTGTTTGGTAGGGAGAGTTGCCCTTCATGGCTTGGGCGAGGTTATCCGATCGAAATCCGCTCAGAATACTACTTTCAACGTCCAACTGAGCGATCTTCAGTAATCGATCGACTTTAGCCGGCATACCGCCCGATACGTCTACTCCATGGGTACTTTCACTCATTCCTTCTGGCATCTGTGTTAAAACAGGATGTATTGCAGAATGATCCCCCTCATCAATGAAGACTCCGTCCATGCGTCCCTGAACAAAGACTCTTATTGATTGAAACTGTTCCTGGAAAGCCTCTATCTGATTATTCAGCAGTTCAAAAAATACCGATTCGCCAGAAAATACCCGACCATCGTCGAGTTGATCACCGTGGAGTAACGGTGTTTTACCTTCTGCCCACGCTTTTTTAATCGCGATGAGCATGGTCGCAAGGCCCTCGTCCCAGAAGTCATGCGGATGGAGCACTTCTAAAGAAAGCCCCATGTCCTGTGCCGTTGCCTGAAGTAGGTCACTCAGCTTTGCGACGGATGCCTGAACTTTTTCTACGGGCTCCCCATCGCGCACCATTTGGTGCCCAAAAGACCCCACACCATGTGCGAGGATAAATTTTGTATGAGGCGCCCCTTTTTGGGCGGACATTTGTTGACGGACCAGCTCTTGAGCTTGGACTTCGTTATAGGTCGGAACAAAAGCCTCTTTGACTGTCACAAGGCTGCCCCCCCATTTTACCCACTCCAAGTTTTCTTTATTATTCATACGTTGTCCTAACAAATATTCATAAACAAAAAAACGCGCAAGCGCGTTTTTTGTTTGAACCAATGGTTCTTTTTCATCTCGGACGCAACCAACTCCATCATTCGTTGCAGCAAGGCAAGCTGCTTTGCTTATTAGAGTAAGAATTCTCCACCAGAACTTCTCTCTAAAGAGCACAGCCTGCCGTGCTGCAACGCACAACATTGAGTTGAACCAGGAATATTTAACACGCTCAGAACACTTAACTGATTGTGATTCTCGTCTCGATTAAAAAAATTTGGTTGAGACATAATTCCTATATGAGCCTTCTGGAAAAGGCGATAATCCATCCGCACATTCCCGTACAGATACCTTGTTACGACTTAAGCCCAGTCATCGGTTTCACCTTAGGCCCCTCTAATTGAAGAGACTTCGGGTGCCCCCGACTCCCGTGCCTTGACGGGCGGTGAGTACAAGACCCAGGAACATATTCACCGTACCGTGACTGATATACGGTTACTAGCGATTCCAACTTCATGAGGTCGAGTTTCAGACCTCAATCCGAACTGAGACCGGTTTTGATCCGATTGGCTCCACATTACTGCTTCGCTTCGGTTTATACCGGCCATTGTATCACGGGTGTAGCCCCAGGCATAAGGGCCATGCTGATTTGACGTCATCCTCACCTTCCTCCCGCGCTTAACGGGCAGTATCGCATGAAAATACAACATACGACGAGGGTTGCGCTCGTTTACGGACTTAACCGAACACCTCAAGGCACGAGCTGACGACAACCATGCAGCACCTGTCACCGATCCAGCCGAGCTGACCAATCTATTTCTAGAAAGTGCGATCGGGATGTCAAGCCTGGGTAAGGTTATCCGCTTATTGACGAATTAAACCCCATGATCCACCGCTTGTGTGGGTCCCCGTCTATTCCTTTGTGTTTTAAGCTTGCGCTCGTACTACACAGGCGGCATGCTTAACGGGTTACCTTAGGCACTGAGACCAGGTCAAGGGTCCCAACACCGAGCATGCATCGTTTACGGCGTGGACTACACGGGTATCTAATCCGTTTTGCTCCCCACGCTTTCGTCTCTGAGTGTCAGGTAAGGCCCAGTATGCTGCCTTCGCTTTTGGTGTTCCTGCACATATCTACGGATTTTACCCCTACTTGTGCAATTCCACATACCTCTGCCTACCTCTAGTCATACAGTTTTGGTTACAGCACCAATGTTGAGCACTGGTATTTAATAACCAACTTGTATGTCCACCTACAGACGCTTTACGCCCAATAATTCCGGATAACGCTTGCCCCTTACGTATTACCGCGGCTGCTGGCACGTAATTAGCCGGGGCTTATTCCTGAGGTACCGTCAAATTTTCTTCCCTCAGAAAAGGAGTTTACAACCCGAAGGCCGTCATCCTCCACGCGGTGTCGCTCCGTCAGACTTTCGTCCATTGCGGAAGATTCTCCACTGCTGCCTCCCGTAGGAGTAGGGGCCGTGTCTCAGTCCCCTCGCGCCTGGTCATGCTCTCACACCAGGTACCCGTCATAGCCTTGGTAAGCCATTACCTTACCAACTAGCTGATAGGCCGCAAGCTCCTCCCGTACCGCAAAAGCTTTACTCTTACGAGACCATCCGGTATTAGCCCACCTTTCGGTGGGTTATCCCTGAGTACGGGGTAGATGCTTACGTGTTACTCGCTCGTCCGCCACTTTCACCTACTAAGTAAACTCAGTAAGTTCTCGTTCGACTTGCATGTGTTAAACGCACCGCCAGCGTTCATCCTGAGCCAGGATCAAACTCTCTGTAAAGACTCGATCTAATAAATTAGAAAGAGGATTGAAACAGAAAGAGTCTGTGACTCTTTTATTTAAATTTCAAAAAAAAGGAATAGTGTTTTTTACTCCATCGTGTTAGACACGACGAAGATTTATTGCTGCGTCCGAAATGAAAAAGAACGTTGTTACCTCAATTCAGAGGCCAAGCGATTGTATTCACGGAGAACATCCTGTCAAGAGTTTATTGAGGGAATTTATGAATATGTGAATCAGCTAAATCAAGAAGCCATTCATCTCTTTATAGACCCCTCTCATTGCCCACCGCCTCTTGCGAAAACCAAAGCTATGACCTCCTTTGCTCCCGCAATCTTCAAAACTCTCGCCGCCTCATCAATCGTTGATCCCGTAGCAACAACATCATCAATTAACAGAATTTTCTCTGGCGGAAGGGCTTTTCCGCACCACTGAAAAGCTCCTTTTAAATTTTTAAAACGATCTTCTTTTCCTAGCTTTGCCTGCTGACGTGTCCGCTTAGGCCGACGCAGATCAAGATTAATTTTCCACTCAGGGTTTTCTTTTTGAATCGCCTGAGCGAGCACTTGCGCCTGATTGAACCCCCTCCAGAATAGACGTGTCCAGTGAAGAGGGATGGGGATAATAGTATTTGCAGATTTGTGAATTTTTAAATTATTCATAGATAAAGCCATGATCGGCGCGAGATCTTTAAGGCCCTGAAATTTGAAAGATACTACTACTTTTTCGACCACAGGATGGTGATAAGACGTGGCCGCATAGATTTGATCCACATACTGAAAACAAGCCTTATTCTCAGGTGGAGGGGGAAATTTTTGATACTCTGGCGCCAAAAAACTCCCTTCTTTTGAAGAAATAATACAACGAGGAGGAAAAAGGCCCTCTATAAACCAACGAATACCAGCAAACATGATCCCTTAAGTGTTACGGTGTAGACACTCCCGATGGAAGTGGGCGTGTCCGAGGAAGGGGCGCAACGGGAGGAATAATAATGTCGTCATTCGCCTCTGTGGAAGAAGTCGTTGAGAAGGATGATGGAGCTGACCCACTCCCGACGGGAGCATACCCAGGAGTGCCACCAGACCGCGTATCAATAATCGGTACTGCATTCAGATCCGGGGCGATGGGCAAAGGTATTCCCCCGCTCATTTCCTCTCCACTTACTACACGATTAATAGCTATTTTTATCTGTCCGTACGAAATATAGTCCAAAAAATTCAGTCCAAACATCCGCCCGAGAATCGTCACAAAAGTAAAACTTAAGATCGTAACAATGAGCCCGACGATGGCATAACGAATCGTATTCACTGCCTGACGGATTTTGTCATCGTTTCCGCCGGAAAGAATAAATGAGACGCCCCCAATAAAAATAAATATCGCCGCCAAAGCGGCCGCAATAATAAAAGCATAGACCACGAACATCTGTACGAGATCCATGAGCTGGAAGTTGCTAATTTTTCCCACTAACCCATGATCATAGGTCCCCCCATAGCTTCCGGGACCAATCCCCGACGGTGCTGAAATAGGCGTCGGGTCCATTCCCAATCCGATATTCCCGGCTTGTGGTTCTGAAAAATACTGCACCGGCAAAGGCGCCGAGGAGGCCGTTGAATCAATCATCACGGGAGCGACGGGGTCGTTAATAGCCATGCGCAAAGAAAAAAATTACCAGGAACTGGATTATATCACGCCTCAAGAATTTTCAAGAACACCTTCTTGTGCTCTCTCATTCCCATGCTCTGAACCAAGGTTCGAAGCGCCGAGATCGTTTGACCTTCTTTTCCTATAACACGCCCCATATCAGCCTCCGCTACAGAAACTTCTAACAAAGTCCCTCGCTCGTCTTCGGTTTCAACAACCTTAACGGCAGAAGGATCTTCGCAGACCTTCTGAAGGGTATATTCAACAAATTCGACAATCGAGGTCATAAGAAAGGGGGAAAAAATAAACGGACTTGGTAAGTTTAGTCTTCTTTCTTTTCTTCAGCAACTTCCTCTTTTTTAGGTTCTACTTTTTCTTCTTCTTTTTTAGGTTCTTCTGCTGGTGCTGCTTCAGCGGGAGCTACTTCTTCTACAGGCTCAGGCTTCGGCGCCTCTTTTTTAGGCTTGGAAGCCCTTTGTTTGATAAATGCGCCGGCTTCTTTCAATCCAGACTTGGTCAAAAGACGAGCAGCGGTCTGTGACAACTGCGCTCCATTTTTAATGTACGCTTTAATTTTTTCCGCTTCGAAGGTAAATTCTCCTTCGCCGCCATTAGCGTGTGGATTGTGATATCCTAATTTTTCAATAAATTTCTTTTTCACCGGCGCTGACTTCTCAGCCGCTACCAAACGAAAAAAAGCCTGTTTATTTCTTCCGAAACGTGCAAAACGAATAACGAGCATTCCTAAATATTATTAAAAGCCAGGAGATTGTAGGGAGACGCAAAAAAGTGTCAAGTAAAGAGTCTTCTAAACATTATTCTCCGATGTTTACAAATGGCACCACACTGGAGAGCATTTGTTTGGGCAACACGCCATCCCATTTTTCAATGGCTTTGAGGTTTACGTATTCAGCGCCGCCCTGCTCATTGATGGCTTCCACCTGGATCTTAATCGCCTCGGCCTCTCCCTGCGCCTGCTCAATACGTTGCTGGGCTTCGAACTTCACCTGTTCGAGCTTGTTCTTCGCGGCTAATGCATTTTGCTCAGCCGTTACCTTTGCCTCGATGGCATCGTTAAAAGATGCTGAAAAATCAAAATTCACAATCGAAAGTTCCGTGACTAAAATACCCTCTTCCAAAAGATTTTCCCGAAGAAGCATTTCCATGTCTTCTCGCACCTCTTCTCGCTTCGTGACAAGCTCTTCCGCTGTATATCGCGCCGCAACTGCCTTGACCGACTCATGTGTAGACGGATCAATAATACGATTTTCATAACTCCGTCCGACCTCTTGGTACAACTTATTGACCGTCATAGGATCTAGATTGTAGTTCACCGCCACGACCGCCTGCACTATCTGAAGATCTCGTGATGCCGCGGACTCTGAAACTTCTTTCTTGTGGGTTTTTACATCCATTTTTTGCACTTCCTGAACAAAAGGTTTTTTGAAACTCAATCCTTCCCCGAGGATCTTATCTTCCACCTTTCCGAGAGTTATCAAGATTCCACGCTCTCCGGGACCGATAATTGCAAAGCTTGAAGAAAGAATGAAAAACAAAAAGAAAACAAACACTACTGCGCTAATGCTCTTGTTTTCAATACCGGGAAGAAGTTGTGTCATGTCAAAAAAATGGGTAATTTTATATATACTATATTAATGAGATACTATCTCTTTTTACCTTCCTTCGCAAAACATCTTCTGCACGCTTGTGCGTGAAGTCAGGATCTTCAGAAGTAGTTATAGCTAGTTCGCCCTGTTTTATATCTGATATTTCTAAAAAGTCAGAAGGCACTACGACTTTCATCTGGGTTCCAGCCAAGTCCTGAAGGATTTTGCGCGTGGATTCTTCGCCCATGATCGCGTCGAGGAAGAAGATCACATCACAGTGCGCGTGTTTGGCACGGCGGATAATTTTGCGAGTGAGTCGTCGAAATTCGACGGAGTCAGACAATCCTTCATTGGCCATTTCACACAAGACTTGGGTTTCAAAGGCGTGAATCTCTGGTTTTTTGACGGCACGCTTGGCCTTTTGGGGCTGATAGTCAAAAGCCTCTATCTTTAAATCTTCTATAAATTTTGCCGCATCTTTGTTTTTTCTTTCATACAAGAGTCCTATTCGTCCGAACCGCGTAATGTTTTTTAAAATATTTTCTAAACCCGACTGCCAATAGTTATTTTCTGAAGCTTTGCCTATTTGAATACTCATTGCCGCTTGTTGATCCACTTTTAAAACTTCTCGTGCGAAGACGAAGGCGGAGAAGTCGGAACTGGAAAAGGTAAGGCTCATGCCGCACTCAAGATAATCTCTCCGTCTTTATACGCAACCTCGGTTCTTTTCTCTTCTACTTCCGGTATCTCATACTCTCGATCGTATAAAATTCCCTGTGTGATAACTTTGGCCGGCGCATCACAGAGCACTTCATCTTTCCATCGCAGAATATATTGCGGTTCTTTGGTCACGCGTCCGACACAGCTGGCGCCGGCGTTTTGCGCGACTTTCCCGAGTTCCCACTTCACCTGGAAGTGATCAATGATACGCTGCGTGAGGTCGGGATGACACGCGATGCAGAATCGTTCTTGGGTTTCGGAGCACGCGATAACATGCGGTGGATAGTCACCCACGGTGTGCAGATTATCCAGCTGCAATTCTGCGCCAAACCCAGCGCCTTCCACAAGCTCGACGGTGGCACAGACCACGCCGCCTGCGCCATGGTCTTTCATGGCGATGCGTTCGAAGTCACCGGTTTTTTTGAGCTCTTCTAAGAGATCAAAAATAGACGCGATCAAGTGTCGCTCGAGAAAAGGATTGGGCTCTTGCACGGCTGCTTTTTTAGCGTCCATGTCATCTTCGTCACTAAAGCTGTCCGAGGCAAAACTCGCGCCACCAAAGCCTGAATTATCGGTTGGTTTTCCGATGATAATCAAGTTCCAGTTTTCGTCTGCGGCGCAGTCGGGTACATACGAATGAATCAGTTCGGATTCACGCAAAACCCCTACGGCCGATACATTTACGAGACAGTTTTCGTCAAAGCCTTCGTGGAAATACACATCGCCGCCAATATTTGGTACGCCCAAAGGGTTTCCATATCCACTAATTCCTTTTACGACCTCTCGGGCAATATTTCTCTGGAGTGGTTTCGCTGGATCACCAAATCGCAGACCGTCTAAACAACCGACCGGCTTGGCCCCCATACAGATGATATCTCTCATAATACCGCCCACTCCGGTAGCTGCCCCTTCGTAGGGGACGATTTGAGACGGGTGATTATGTGATTCATGACCGACCGCAATGGCATAACCTTCGCCGTCTTTTTCAAAAACCCGCACAATCCCGGCATCTTCTGCCGGTCCTAAAATCACATTTTCCCCAGAAGTCATAAAGCCTTTGAGAAAATTTCTTGAACTCTTATAGCTGCAGTGCTCTGAGAGCTGAATACCAAAGACCGTCGCTTCGGTCAGCGTCAAAGGCCGTCCGAGCTGTGATTGCAGCTCTTTTGCCTCCTCAAGTTTCAGCGCAATATTGTGCTGATCGAGAAGCGCTTGCGCATCGGAACCGGTGAAATCAAGTTGCATTTGTATCAGCTGTATTGTAGTGAGTAAAACAAGAAAAAAAAGTTTTTATTATGAATTCGAACGAATTAATAATTCTCCCCGACGAAGGACACGGCCATGCCGTGTATGATCATGCTGCCAAACTTCACCACCAAACAGAAGCCCCTATTCTCGTCAGTGGCGCGACAAGAGACCCCGAAGCTATGAACTCCTATGGACTCAAATCGTGTCTCGAAAGAGGCCTTCCCATTGTCCCAGTTTCCTCACAAATTGATCGTATTATAGATTTGCACGGCGTAGATCCCGACGCCATACATCACGAGCCTGATTCTCAAAACACGCTCCAAAATGCTCAAAATTCTGCCCAGTGGGTTTTGGAAGAGGCACCTCACGTACAACAAATTCATCTCGTGAAAATATTTTTTGCTATGCAGCGGACCCGTCTTACTTTTAAAAAATCCTTTCAAGATGTTGGACTTGCCTCTGTTAAAATAACACCGCATACGATCTTTGAAATGCGAGAATTAAAATTATTCCTGATTCGCTTAGGCCTTGGTGTGGAAGACTTATTAAAAATCCGAAAGTATCGGAAGCTGGGTCATTTGTAAGTGCTAGTCGAGCAAACTCGTCTGCGCTTCTTCGAGAGAAACCGCTGAGACCGGTGGCGCCAGGGGCTCCATCATACCCTCCAGATCCTTTTTTTGAGCGGACAAATTCTGTGTCAGTCTCTTCAGGTCTGTTGGTTTAAGGTTTTCAACACGCAACTGTGATCGTTTTCCCTGAACTTTATCCAGCATGTCCGGCGAAAGCAGTCGCTCTTTTTCCTGACTCATTTTCACCCCTTGTTGGGCACAACAAATATTCACTGCATTTTGCCAGTTTACCTGTTGGTCATATTTTGAAAGTACTTCGATGATGTTTTCTCTCTCTTGGGGATCAATTTTATCAAGGTTTTTATACTCCGTGACTTTCTGCAGCATAGCCAGGACCGGCTCAAACGCTTCGGTCGAGATCACGTGAAATCCAAACCCTTCTTCGTGAAAGGATGTTTGCTTGAGATTGACGAGGGCCACGGACGGCACCACAAAGAAAACGGTCTTGTAGATTTGCTCTTGGGAACTGCTCTGTTTGATTTTTTTCGCCGTGGACTGAGCTTGGCCTCGCAGATAATCATGCAGGGTATGTTTTGAATCGGGCTTTTTCATCTTGGCATCAAAAATGATGAACTGATTTAAAAATCCGACCATAAAGTCAGGTTTGAGCTTGCCATCAAAGCCTTCTGGAAGATTGGTGTTGTCATAAAAATCTATCATCCCCAAGCTTTTGCAGGCCGTTTTCATGCCAGAAATAGCTTCTATCTCGTGTTCATTCCAGACTCGATCTCGCGCCTCTAGTGCGGCCTGTCGACGAAGCGTGTCGGCTTCGTGAAGTTTTACTTTTTGCTCTTCAAATCCTCGCTGCAATTCTGCCGCTCGTTCCATAGATCGTTCTTGTTCTTTTTGACGCTGCGCTTCTTGCGCTTCGAATAATGCAATCTTCTTCCCCGCTCCCTGTAGTCGTTCTTGGTACTGTTCACTGGCCGCTTCGAACTTTGCGATCTGCTTTTCTTTTTCTTTTAAAACTTCTTCTTTCATCTCCAGTTTTCGCTGAGACTCCTGAAATTCTTTTTCTAATTTTTGGATCTGCTCTTGTGAAACACCCTGAAGCGCACTTTCTCCTCGACGGAAAAAATGCATTCCCACGCCTCCAAGGGCCAATCCTGCCAGTAATAAAACTATTTCCATGTGTGGGAAGTGTAATTGTTTTATAAGATTTTGAAAGGACTCTGTAGGGGCGAATATTATTCGCCCCTACAAAAAAAGGTGGCTGACCCCATTTATTTTACGGCATTTTCGTTTACGTATTGGAAAGTACCGACTTATTTACCAGGTAATCCAAAAAGAAGTCTTTGTGTATCTCTACAAAGCAGGAAGTCGAGGAAGTGTGTACAAGTGATTCCTTTTGACAAGCCTCTCTTTTTTCGTAGAATCCTTTGGCTTTTGCGGGCATGTAGCTCAGCTGGTTAGAGCGCGTCTCTGATAAGGACGAGGTCCGAGGTTCAAGTCCTCGCATGCCCACCATTAGTAAGCCGATATTATCAACATCATGGGTAGGTAGCGAAGCGGTCAAACGCAGCAGACTGTAAATCTGCCGGCTCAGCCTTCACAGGTTCGAATCCTGTCCTGCCCACCATCCTTCCTCCGACGCTAAAGCTATGGAGGACGAGTCGGAAATGGAAGGATGCCCCCCCGAATCTTTATGCGAAGGGTGGGCCTCTTCTCCGCAAAGCTACGGATGGCAGGCCATCTCTTGCTATTTTATCGATTTTTGCCAGAATACTTTTCGAACCCTATGTACTATTCTCGTTCTGGTCGCAATCGATCTTTTTATACACCCCGTCGTAAACGACGAAACAATTGGGGACCCAAAGCTGTTTTCTGGGGGACAGTTCTTTTGATTTCCTGGATTGTTTTAAAATGGTTCTTCGGTCTTTTTTCTGATATTCGATCCGAGGATGCTTTCGCCGAACTCACGATCCTCAATGGCCAAGTAGAATTTTCTCTTGATGGGACGGATGCCTGGGCGCCTGCCTATTCCGATCAACAATTTTTGGCCGGCGATACACTTCGAACCAATAGTCACTCGCGTGTTTCCCTCGAAATTCTAGGAAATAATTTTGTATTTTTAGATGCCAACACCACCCTTCACTTTGAAGAAATGGAAGAAACTTCTTCCGGGAGAAAAATCGTCCTGCTTTCCTTAGAAAAAGGACATCTCTGGAGTCGAGTCTCAGATGATGTCTTCGGCCAGAAAAAATCTCGTTTTGAAATAAGTACCCCGCGATCTCGTGTTCATGTCCGAGGAACGGTCTTTGATTTTTCTACTTCTGATACCGAAGATCTTTTGCGTCTTACGAAAGGCTCGGTTGAGGTTGAACTTCTCGAAGAAGAAGAAACTCCATTCGCCTCGGTAAGCGTCGGACAAAAAATCGTCATCAATGCCGAAACAATTCCTCAGATCAAACAAGGACGCAACGTATTAGATATTATCGATAATAACTTTTTGGAATCGGAGTGGCATCTGGGAAATCTCGAGCGATTTGCTCCTCAAGAAGTGGCCGACATTCGTCGACGCATCGAACTCAAAGCTGCTCGATCCCCTCGTTCTGAAAAAACTGAAAACGCGCCCACACATTCCAGTCATCCTCAACCAGAGATTCTTACGCCCAAACCTGGTGATCGAATCCCTGCTTCTTCCGACAGTGTTAAAGTTGAAGGTGTCGCTCCGGAAGGCACCCTTCAGATGGTTGTGAATGGTTACACGCTTACACGATTCCAACCTGGGGATCGAAAGTGGGTATACTTCTCTTCCCAAAAATTTGGAACGCTTGTCCCGGGAGATAATCTCTACTCAGTAGTGGCTGTTTCTTACGATGGTCTGCGATCCGAACCTTCTACCGTGAATGTGTTCTATGAAGGATCGAATGAAAACATATCGTCCAAACCCGTAGAGGTCACCTCGGTTGGCACGATTGATAGTGAGGAATTTTCAGCCCCCGTGGTCACCAAACCACTGATCTTGAGTGATGGCACGGCTTATCAAACCTCCAGTGAAGTCGTCACTATTCGTGGTCTGGTCGATCCAAAAACCAATCGTATAGACGTTAACGGCTTCAAACTCAAGCGATTTCAACCTGGGCAAACAGAGTTTTCTTACATCGCCAATGCCAAGTATGGCAACATGGAAGAAGGCGAAAATCTGTATGAAATAAAAGCTTTTGGTCCGGACGATAAAGCCGCCATCACAACAGTAAAAGTGGTCTACACCCCTCTTAATGTCGGAGAATAATGTCTGTGGAATTTTTTATTCTGAATAATTCCTGTGCCAAAGCATGGAACGACTTCGTCTTAAGCCACCCCCAAGGGTCTCTTCACCAGACCTCAGCCTGGGTTGATTTTCAAAAACAAATTCCTGGACGGGATGAAGTACTAGGATTTGGAATGAAAGATGATCAGGGCCAGATCGTGGCCACCTGCTTATGTGTCAAAATGCATACCGGGGTTGGAAATAAATACTGGTATTACTCCCCGCGTGGACCGGTGAACCCTGGTCCTGATTTTATAAAATATATTGCTCATCAACTCACCAACTCATCAACTCGCCCTCTCTTCTGGCGCCTCGATCCGTATATCACCGAGCCTCTGGAACTTCCGGATCTCAAGACCTCTCCCGCCACCCAGCAGTATCAGCCGACCGATAGCTTGGTGCTAGACATCACCCAAAGCGAGGAAGATTTACTCGCACAGATGAAACGGAAAGGAAGATATAATATTAATCTCGCGCGCAAGAAAGAAGTGAAGATTAAAAAATCAGAAGATATACATATCTTCTGGAAAATTTATCAGGAAACTACCGGACGTGATGGCTTTGCAGGCCATGAAAAAAGCTATTATGAAAAATTTTTAAATCTGCCCTACAGCGAGTTGTTTATTGCTGAGTTTGAAGGCACGCCTATCGCCGCCGCCATTGCGACGTTTTGTGGGAACAAGGCGATTTATTATTATGGCGCGTCAACGTCTGATCCAAAGTATCGTCCCCTCATGGCGCCATATTTACTCCAGTGGGAAATGATTCGCGAAGCCAAAACGCGCGACTGCGAAAGCTACGACTTCACCGGCATCGCGCCGGAAGATCAGCCCAACCACGAATACGCTGGCATCTCGGCTTTCAAATGGAAATTCGGCGGGGATCGTGATACGTATCGCCCGGCACAAGAAATTATCTTTCGGTCCTTTTGGTATCGTGTGTATCGGTGGGCGAAAAAATTGCGACGCTAAACAATCGGCTCCTCAAACTCGACTTCTTCATCGAGCGAGCTGTTGGTGGATTTTTTGTTGGGATCGGCTTTGGGGTCGAATTTGCCTTCTTCCCAGGCCTGGAGGATCTGTTCGACTTCTTTGACGGGTTTGGCGTAGGTCTTTCTTGAGAAATCAATCGCTTCCTGGGCAAAGCTTTTTTCGGGAAAGTCGAGATTTAGCGTTCGGCCGGAAAAGGCTTCGCGCAGCTCACCATCGATCGACATTTTGCAGTAGAAATCTCGCACTCCAAGATTGATAATATCGCGTTCGGAAAAGCGCGGATTGTATTCTTCTGCGAGGATCTTGGCGTCTTCGCCTCCGACGCGGAAACTCAGCATGGATCCCACGTTTCCAAAAACAGTGGTCCTGATTCGATCTGAAAGCTGGCCGAGAAACTGATGCGCAATGGTTAAATTAAGTCTGTATTTTCGCGCCTCAGAGAGGATCTCATCAAACGTATCGGTCGCAAAATTCTGAAACTCATCCACATACAAGTAAAAATCTACGCGATCTTCTTCCGGCGTATCAGCGCGACTCATCGCGGCTTGGTAGAGCTTGGTGATGACAATCGCTCCCATCAGCGCGGCATTTTCTTCGCCCAAAATTCCTTTGGAGACTTTCATGAGCAGAATTTTGTTCCCGTCCATCAATTCGCGAAAGTCCACTTTGTTCTCGGGCTGTCCGACGATGTTTCGGATCATATTCGTGGAGACAAACTGTCCGACTTTATTGAGCAGCGGCGTGATAGCTTCATTGTCGAACTTCTCTGACCAGCCGGCGAATTCATTCACCCAGAAGTTTTTCACGACGTTATCCTGAATATTTCTGACAATCGTCTGGCGGTAATTTTTATCCGTCAGCATTTTCAAGATCGACAAAATCGTCGTGCCCGGCGTGTCCAAAAGGGCGAGTGTCGTGTAGCGCAACACATGCTCGAGACGGGGCGTCCAGTTGGCCCCAAACAGCTTTTTGAAAATCTCAATGAACCCAATCGTCACACGAATCTTCAGTTCGGGTGGAACCTGGGCCAGAGGGTTAAAACAAATCGGAAAGTGCATGTCTGACGGATCAAAAATGACCACGTCTTTCATGCGTTCTTCCGGAATAAACTTCAAAACATTATCGACCAAATCTCCATGCGGATCGAGCACGCCGACGCCTTTTCCGTTTTTAATATCATTCTGAATCAAAAGCTCTAACATTTTAGATTTTCCAGAACCTGATTTTCCCACCGTGTAGAGATGTCGTCGTCGATCAGAACGCTTTATTCCAAAAGGAATTTTTTTTCCGTGAAAATTGGTTTCCCCAAAAAATGAAATCAAGGGATCCTCGCGATCCGTTGGAAGATCTGCTGGGGGTTCTCCCTTTTTAGATAAAACATGCAGTAAATTCGGCACTTCTTCTTCATTGGGCAGATGATACAGCGTTGCGAGCTCTTTGGTTGAAAGCAAAAAACTTTCCCCCAAATTTCTGTTCTGAAAATCTTTGAGTTGATGCGTCGATTTGTAAATCTTCTCTGGAACAATTTGATTGAGGTCCAGCGTGTTGAAATTCTTCATGACACCGGTTATCGCATTAATCCGAGTATCCGTCGTACTACTCGTCGAAAAGGTCGCCACGCGAATCTTCGCACTAAAAATACGATCACTGATTTTTTCACCAATTTTTTCTGTAAATCCTTTGGCCATTCCTTTTTTGAACCAGTACTTAACTCGAAATAAATGCCGAATTTTATCGAATCGCTTTCGCCATGCCATTTTGAAGTGATGCATTCCAGAATCTTCCCGTGGCTTTACCACGATCTGAATCCAAACCCCTTCTCCCGGCATGGATTTCGAAAGCACGTTCAGCAATCCCGAAAGACTATCCCCTTCAAAATCTCGATAATCTTTCAAGGGGTAAATACCGTTGCGTGCCAAACTCATTTCACAGCTGTGAAAATTAGAATTTTTTGGCAGGGATTTTATAAAATCAGGAATCTCAACAATCTCAGCTTCTGAGGCCATCGCGTAAATTTGTCCGGATACGATCTCTGCCGTTGCCGGATCGGCGGTAAAACAAAATCCAATATTCTGCCCAAAGACAACAATTTCAAACGCTACTTTTTTGGTCCCCAACGTTTCATGCAATTGCATCAAAACCTCCTCAAACGCCTTAGCGTTCTTATCATTATTTTGAGGAATCTGAATCAAATAGGTTTTCATTTATGCCACAGCATTAAGATAACAGCTCTCACAGTATACTTTTTCCGGACGAGCTGGCGAATAAGTTGTCTGAATAGCCTTTCTACATTTACCACACTCCCGATCATAAAGCACGCGGGGATTGCGCAAAGCAATACGAGCTAGGTGCCGTTCTTTGGTGCAGGTTCTGGGAATAGGCAGCGACATATCACGATAAAATTTCAACTCTTCTTTCGTGATGCGATAAGGCTTTTGTGTGTGTTCACAGATCAAAATCTGATTGGGAAGATCATCCGAAACATCCTGAATGCTATCGGGAATCTCATACTGTGGCCCTTCATATTTCGTGCCTTCTTCCTCTTCTTGCCATCGCCACCCACGAGCCAAGGCTTCTTATCGACTCAGAGGTTGATACTCATAGGACACGCTTTCGTTGTAGCCGAAGGGGCAGAGTTTATTGGGAAAGAATTCTCCCCATTCGCCCTCTTCTTTTACTTTTTCAATGAGTTTTGGAATGATTTTTTCATATTCTTCTTTTGAATATTTTTTATTGAGAATACAGTACTCGTCATGGCGCAAACCCACGCATCCAAAGAGATGATGCGACGCAATGCATTCGATACTATAGTCCACATCATGGCTTCCACTCCAGACCAGTTTTGAAGATCTGACATTACTCACGCCATGCCCCAGACCTTCTCCTTCATAGAGAAGTTCATTCGTTCCCGTACATCCATACTGTGATACATCATAGGCATCATTAACCGCCTGAAGACCATGACAATATTTGCAGTCTCGACACTCCGTTATATCAAAAGATTCCTGTACGTTTTGTGACTGAGTAATGTAATTTCCTGATACATTTTCATTCTGTACGCCCTCCATAAAACGATGCGGAAACTGCAGCAAAAATTTCTTAAAATTTCTTATCCTCATCGGTAATGAGAAATTCTTTTCCAGAAACGGCACATATTTTTTTCATAATTTTGTCCTAATTTACAGATTCTAAATAACACTTTTTCAGAACGTTCTGGATCAAAAGAACTTAATATTTCCGCCGAACACGCATCACAGGTTCGTTCAAACAATCGGTAGGGATTACGACGTCCTCGAAGCTGAGCATTGCGTACTTCTGGACAGAGACGTGGAATCGGCAGATGCATTTTGCGATAAAAGGCGAGTTCGGGTTTGACGATACGGTAGTTTTTCCCGGATTCTTCACAGGTTAAAATAGCGTCAAGAATCTCATCCTTCACGTCCTCAATACTATCAGGAATTTTATACACTGGACCTTCATACTTGGATTTATGCGCTTCATCATACCACGTAAATCCTCGCGCAAGCGCTTCTTCTTTCGTCAGAGGATAATAATCTTGAGCAGGCGTTTGATTGTAATCAAACGTTGAAAGTGAAACGGGGAACGTGCCCCATTCATCTGAAGCTTTCATGGCCGTGATAATCTGATCACGCAGCTTAAAATACTCTTCTTTCGTGTATTGCTTGTTGAGGATGCAGTACTGTTTGTGATGCAGTCCGACGCACCCAAAACAGTCCGCACAAGACACACAACTATCACAGTAGCGGAGGTTGTTGGACGACCACGTGTAGTAACAAAAGGCGATATCGGTACTCCCCCGCGTCACACTCGATCGATACACGAGCTCACACGCTGGCCATCCGGCTGAATGACAGTGATGAATATCTTTTGAATGATCACAAGAAACATTAAAAGAACAGTCCTCACTTCCCCATGCTTCAAACGTATAAAAACAATTTTTGCAATTGATCAGTGTATCGCCTTCTACATTGTCTGTTTTTAAGTTGTGCACAAAGCGATGCGATGTGCTCGCCCACATTTTTTCAAAATACTCGAGTCCTTGTGTCCAGGTTGAATACGAACCATTGCGAATTTTTTGACGCGTCGCTTCGTATTCTTCTTTCGAGACGGGCTTATTAAATACATGATAACTTTTGTGCGTGAGATTACTGCAGCCAATACAGTGATCACAACTCTGAATCTGATAGGAAAAATCACACGAATGACAATCGGCACACTCTTGCAACATGACACTATCAAAACATCGTACGCAGTTGAGACACTCATAACAGAGTTCACAACCGGTGATCATTCGACTGTCCGAGCAGTCTCGATCGTCGACAATCCACGAACTATAGTAACAGTCTTCCACTTGATAGGTCAGTGAACACAGATAGCAGTTTTTGGACTCTCGGGTGTGAGAATTAAAATCACAGTTTTCTGAGCTCTGAACCGAAGTGCCTTCTCGGGGGACGACATTTTGAAGCTCTTTTATCTGATCAAAGACCGAACGTGATGCATCATAACCACGACCATAATCACAACCGTCCCAAGAATCCCCCCACCATTCTTTATTGTCATACACTGGAAAGGGCACGTCTTTATGATAGGCGCTAATAATCGGTTTTTCTGTTTTATCGCAATTTCTTCGATACAGCTTCCATTCATTTCGAAAGGCCATACATTCTCGAATTATTTCTTCGGGCATTAGTTCTGGCATGGGGACCCCCATCTTTTCATAGAAATCTAATTCTTGTTTTCGTGGCTTGAATGATTTGTTCATTTTAAAAGGTTTTTAAACCAATGTCATTATATATTGATTCTTCAAAACACCAAATCATGAGACACTGGAACTTGATCAATCCCTTTGTTTAAGCTATAATATGACTGTAATATTTTGTCGAAAAAAATTTACAAATTAAAACATGATTGCTGATAAACTAAAATTTTTGGGGCTGGATGACGAAGAGATTCAGATCTATCTGACGCTTAGTGAGTACGGAACACTGAGTGTGTCGCGTATTTCTGGTATCACCAAGATAGGACGTATCAACTGCTACCACCACACGGAAAAGCTACAAGAAAAGGGACTGATTCGGCTTTCGCAGAAATCAAAGGTCATGCACTTCTCGGCCGAAAACCCCAAAGTGTTTATCAACCGAGAAATAGAACGATTAAATCTCGCGAGAGAAGTTGTCCCCGAAATCATGGCTATTGCCGCCCAAAGTCCCGGAAAGCCGAAGATTCAGTTCTTTGAAGGGAAGCGTGGATTACAAAATATTTTTGATCAGATGCTCGAACTACGCGGCGGAGAGATTGTGAGTTTTTCGAACTTTGATGAGCTCGGGACGTTTATGCCGGTATTTTTAAAAGAGCATTTCAAAGCCCGTTTAGACCAAAATATCAAAACACGTTTTATATCGCCCCGAACAAAATTCTCCGAAGGCTTTGCCAAAGAATTTTTTCCAAAAAATTTTGATCAGCGATTACTCGAGATCTTTCTTATTTCGCCTGAAGAATTTTATTTTGATTCTGATATTTCTATTTTTGGGGGGGCTATTGCGACCATGAATCTCAATGAAAAAAATCCCATCGGCGTCCTCATTGAAAACACGGAACTTTTCCGCACCCAAAAAGCCATCTTTGATCTAGCTTGGTTGGGAGCCACGAGCTTTATTACGCAATAGCTCCTCTAGAATTCCACCTTGGGGACCTGCTTAGCAGCCTCCCTCTCTGAAGCTTCGAGTTCGAAGAATTTTGCTTTCACGAAACTATGAAACCCCGCGACAATATTTGATGGCACGCTTTCGACCTTGGTATTCATCACTGTCGCGTTTCCATTATAGATACGTCGTGAAGCCGCGATCTGATCTTCTGTTTCGGTGAGTTGTTGCTGAAGCTCTACGAAGCTCGCATTGGCTTTCAGATCTGGATAGTTTTCTGCCAGGGCAAAGATAGATTTCAACGTCCCTGAGAGCGCGTTTTCTGCTTTCGCACGTCCCTCAACATCACTTTGGTCGGAAGCCGACATGGCCTCGGTTCGTGCGAGCGTCACCGCCTCCAGTACGTTTTTTTCATGTGCAGCGTATCCCTGAACCGTTTTGATCAGATTCGGAATAAGATCATACCGACGTTTGAGCTGCACATCGATGCCTGACCAAGCTTCTTTTACTTTCTGGCGCGCTTTTACCAAGCCGTTGAAAAGTAATCCATAGAACAAAATAAGAACACCGATAATGATAAGAAGAGGCGTTAGCATGAGAAAGAAAGTTAAATACAGAGTTACTATACACGGCTCAGTCCAAAAACGGAACTATGTCACCAGAAATATCTAATATGCGATGAAGACGCTTTTGAATAGAGGATTCATCCTCGGGATTGAGTTCAACCTTTCGGATAAAATTCGTTTGCATCCGTTTGAGCATCCGGCCCTTAAGCGAAACAAACACCGCATCTTTTCGAAATAAGATCGCAAAAGGCCCGACTTCCTTGCGAAGCTGCAACAACTTATCCTGTACGGCCGGTGAAAGCATCTGCATAATATTTAACTGCTGCTCTGATTTATCCCCTATGTAAGACACATAAAAAGCTTTGTTAAACGCTGAAGATTCCGTTTCGATGTCTTTTTTATGGAAAAAATTCCCCAATCGTGTCCCAAAACTTTCCGGTAAGAGGGCAAAGCCCACTTTTATATTTTTGTTTAAACGAAGGGCAAAAACAGTCTGATAATAGGTCACTCGTTTGGTCCGGCCTTTAGACCCTCTTTTTTTGACCACATATTCAAATACACAAGACCAAAAAGGAATATCCTCTCCTCGCTCTTCAAAGCTCCCCCAGAATTCATCCTGAACCGTCTGGTCTTCATGGCCTTTTTTAAAAATTTCTGGGTAAGATTGTTTCAATCCCATCCAACGGGATTGATTTTCTTCCGGAGAATAAATCCACCCATTTTTTTCGGCGACCATTATTTTTATAAGATCTCTCTGGAGTTTTTGAATCCATCGATAATACCAAGCCGCCGGGAAGCAACCGAGGAACAACCAGAACCCAAGATCTTCCAAGTGATAAACTATAGAATCACTGCTCGTAACGGAAGAACCGAAAATTATGACACCAATAAATCCCATTAAAATAATCAGAGAAAATATCATTAAGGGCTGCTTTGGATGGGCTTTATAATACTCTAATTTTTCTTGATAGGACGCCTGAAAAGCATCGAATTGCCCCGGAACGATCTCTTGTCCGAGAGGGTCCCAGTGTGTGATCGCCCGACGCTCAAAAGTATTGGGAGTCTCCACAGGAGCTGCTGAATCGGATGCCGGATGGGGCCTTATAAAATCCATAGTGACCCTATTATTCCGGAATTTTTTTACAAAGACAACGGGCTGTCGTATCATGAGTGAAATAACTTCTCTCTTATGAAACTCCTTTCTGGTCTGTTTGCGCTTCTAACACTGTCGCTTCTTGTCGTCTTCATTCTTGATGTTTGGGAAGTGGTCGACCTCGAAGGAGACATGCCCCAAAAACTGGTTCTGACCTACTTCGCCATATTGGGCGGTGTGGCTTTGCTATGGGGTGCTTGGAGAGCGGTAAAACGATAATTTTTTTTCTTTCCGATTATGTCGGAGGCGCCTCTTATTCATTTTTCAACGTTTAAACGCGAAGTCTGGTCCTGGGCCGGACTCTTTATGATTCTCTGGGGTCTTGGCAAATGGATGGACCCGTATGCCTTCGATTTTTTTGAACTGATCCGAACCGCTGAGCTTGATCGATGGATCGTGTTTTTGACCGAACGATTTATTTTTGTGATCTTTGGAGGGTTTTCCGTCGTCGGATTTTATCGGCTCTGGCGAAGCCCCATCCATCAATCCAAACTCGTCCCGGCCGGGTTTGCCGTGGTCAGTGCAGCGATCATTAGTTTTATCTTTAAATCTTTTTTCGCGATCCCACGTCCCTTCATTACCAACGAAAGCCTCATTCCCTTGATCCCTGAGCTTTCGGCGAGCTTTCCCTCTGCCCACACGGCCGTCACGTTTGCCCTCCTCGTACCCTTTTATCGGGTTTTCAAACCCTTGGGATGGACCTGGGGCCTCTTTGCCCTCCTGATCGGTATCTCGAGAGTCTATGAAAATGTTCACTACCCGTCGGATATTGCGGGCGGTATTTTTTTAGGGGGCTTAACGGGAGCCTTCTTTACCCACGAAGAAGTCAAAAATGCCATCGGTCACTGGTGGGAAAATGAACGAGAGTTTCGTCGGCAGACCTTTCATTTTTTGCTCGGATTCCTGCTCGTCTTCGCTCACTGGAAAGATCTTTTACGCCTGCGACATATTGCCATTTTCTTAATTATTGGCCTCGCGCTAGCGCTACTGTCTTCGAAGAAAAAACTGCCCTTTGTCGGGCAATTTCTCGCGCTCTTTGACCGACCTCGAGATCTTTTATTTCCTGGTCGCGGGGCGTTTTATTTTCTACTCGGAGTATTTCTCTCGATCTTACTTTTCCCGGTCAAAATTGCCTATGCGTCGATTCTCATCCTCTCGGTGGGCGACAGTCTGAACCATATGTTTGGGGACAATCCCCGGTGGCGGAACTTCACGATCCCGTGGAATCGGTGTAAAAATATATGGGGCGTCTTGCTGGGAATTGCTGGTGGGACTTTTGCGGCACAGTTCTTTGTGCCTTTCTGGCCCGCTCTTTTGGCGGCTTCTACGGCTATTTTACTCGAAACACTCACCTTTAAAATCGGTAAATTCTACCTCAATGATAATCTATACGTTCCCCTCGTCGCGGGGGGCATTTTGAGCCTTCTCATAGCATAATTTCTTTTTTTAAGCCGCCGGAGCTTCTTCTTCCTCCGGCTTCTCTCTCGTCAGGTCCACCTTTGTTTTAAGATCCGCCCAAAGAAGTCGGACCTGATCCGTCCAGTAGTTTATATCTGTATAGGTTCTCAAGTTTTCGGCCTGATGCATTCTTTCCTGCATCTGTTTTATGTCTCTCAATAAAAACCCGTCCGCGGGCTTATTCCCAGGAAGCGCTACTTCAACCTGCGATAATGCCAAGATTAATCGATCCCTTTCTTCTTCAAATCGCGTTTTATAAGCATCATGTGCTGCTCCCTCTCTGGCTATAAATCCCTCAAAAACATCTTCGCTCACAATCTCATTCGGAAGTTCTACAAAAGGTATGATTTCTCGGGTGGCTGCTTCTTTCTTAACCGGATTCAAAACTTCTGGGAATTCGTCTAAGAGGTGCTCTTTCACGAGCTTTCTCAGGTCCATTGCATTATACTTGTAATTCGGACTCTGTAACAAAGCCCACTTAATAAAAAAATTATAAAGCCCTCCTTCAGGCCTTGAATCTAACCGAATCTGATTCGCCCAATTTACGAAGTCTCTCCCCTCACCGCCCTTTTCCATTCAAACTCTAAGTACATCCATACTTCGCTCAAACTCCACCGCCTCTGCCTGTCGAACGCCAACCATTCCGGCCATATCCTGTAATATATTATTCCAGTCAGTACGTTCTGTGTTCAACATGTCGACTTGATTTTTCCACTCCATACGATCTTCTATCTGATCAAAAACTTCTGAGGCCGTACCGGTGTCTTCGATTCTCACTTGAGCATCGTCGACTATCTCGGCTTTATCAGGAACGCCTGCTGCCTCTAATGATCTTCCTTCATTTATGTCTTTATCATTCATGAAAATTCTGATGTTAATTAATACTGTTTTATTCTTTTATACATCCTTGTCAATCACGCCCATTCTCGGTCTCTCTATCTTTTTCCAATACTATTTTCGCTACCTCCATCTGTATTCTCAGCTCGGAAACAAGGCCGACCAATTGATCAAACCATCGCCCCATCCAGAGTTCTGGAGGGGATCCTGGCCAGGCCTCAATAATTTTTTTTTCTCCCTGAATCTTTTCCAAAAGAGTATTAATATTGCTCATCACCGACGTTGCGGCCTCTTGAATCCGCTGTTTTTCTTCGAGAAGCGCCTCCATCGCCGCTACAATTTCTGACTCGATCTTATCCGATAGGCCAAGTATAACTTGTGGCGATTGCGTGTTCCATTCTTCCTGCTCCCCAGAAACCTTCTGTAACAAAGTCTCTGTTCGCCCTTCTGATACTGTGGGAAATCCATCACATAAATCAACGCCAAGGTCCTTTGCTCGTTCTAAATTTTTCGGAGAAACACTCCCCGTCTTTCGACATAAAACATCCAAAGCTCCTTTTTGGGGCGTAAGTGCGTGATCTATCTCTCGAAAATTATTTTGAAAAGTGCTTTGGGGGGCAAAAACATGCTCTAACCGAATAAGCTGGTCTTTCCAAAGAACTTCTTGCTTCTTGATTTCAAATATTTGAGCGACTAAATCCTCCCAGCCTTCCGGTAAAATAACCGACCCTTCTGACGGAGCTTCTTCCATAGTAACATCACAGGCGTCAACAGTCTCTGGCATACAACAAGGATTAATCGCGACCTTTTTAATCTTTTTTCAAGATATGTCAACAAATCTTTCCTCAATGACTCTCACTCAGAGCTCGCAAGGCTTCTTTTACCGATCGCACTTCTTGTATCTCTAGATTTTTTAAACCCGAAATTTTTTCCCGCATCTTCGGAACAATCGCTTTTTTAAAGCCTAGTTTTGCGGCTTCTTTCAAACGCATCTCCAGATACGGCACAGATCGCACTTCGCCGGACAATCCTACTTCTCCCAAAAGAATCATGTGCGCGGGGATTTCTTTTTCCATACGAGAACTAAGCAATGAGGCACAAATAGCCAAATCAGAAGCGGGATCATCAATACGAATCCCCCCGACAACATTCAGATACGCATCAAACTCATGACAGGGAAACGGCGTGAATTTAGAAATTACGGCCAAGAGTAAGTGTAACTTGGAGATATTAAGTCCGTGCGCCGTACGCTTCGGCAGTCCAAAGTTCGTTTTAACCGTGAGAGCTTGAATCTCTAATAAGAAGTTTCTGGAACCTTCTCTGACGACGGTGATCGCTGATCCGGAAGCATTTTCTGGTCGTTCTGCCAGGAAGTAGTCGGAAGGATTTGCGAGTTCTGTCAGCCCCTCTGACTGCATCTGAAAAACCCCAACTTCCATCGTCGATCCAAATCTATTTTTGGGCGAGCGTAAAATTCTTAAATCTGTGGTTCGTTCCCCCTCCAAAGCGAGAACGGTATCAACCAGATGTTCCAGCATACGCGGGCCGGCGATGTCATCATTTTTGGTCATGTGCCCGATGACGAGCAAGGCCGTCCCGGAAGATTTGGCCAATTTCACGAGAATCTCGGCGTTCTGTCGCAACTGACTCATCTGGCCAAACCCAGATCCTTCCAGGCCCACCATCTGGATCGAATCTATCACGGCCAAGAGTGGTCGATGGGATTCAATCGTCTGAATAATATCTTCGAGTCTATGCGTGGAAAAAATACACTGATCGCTCTTCACGGAAAACTTCTCACTGATCCGCTTCGCTCTATTCTCAACCTGACCGACACTCTCCTCTCCCGAAAAATAAAGCGCCTTAGGGATCGCCGCAAACATCTGAAGTGCGAGGGTCGATTTCCCCACCCCTGGATTCCCTCCGAAAAGCGTTACGGACCCCGGGAAAAAACCACCGCCAAGCACTCGGTCTACTTCTGAAATCCCGGATGAAATTCGAACCTCTGCCGCCCACTCCCGCGTTTTATTGTCCGAGGATATATGCGCCAGATCGACGCCCTGAGACATTTTTTTCCCATCAGGCAGCTTCGCTTCGTGGAATTCCTTCAAAGTATTCCACGCATTACACGCATTACATTTCCCCATCCATTTGGGAAAAGACTCTCCGCAATCGGTGCACACGTACTGGGGGGTTGTTTTGGCCATAGTTTATTTTTTGAGGCAGCTTTCGACCCAATTTTTATTTTCTAAATACCACTGAATAGTTTTCGGCAGGGCTTGCTCAAACGTGTGCTTCGGCTTCCACCCAAGTTCTTGCTCAAGCTTACTCGCATCAATCGCGTAGCGCCTATCATGGGCTTTTCGATCGACCACAAACTCAATGGCAGAGCTTGATTCTGGCACATTTTGTAAAATTAAATTTACAATTTCCGTGTTCGTTTTTTCGTTATGGCCCCCGATATTCCAGACCTCTCCGGGTTTAGATTTTTCGAAGGCTAATAAAATCGCCTCGCAGTGATCCAGGACATACAGCCAGTCTCGAATGTTTTGGCCGTCTCCGTAGAGGGGCAGACTTTCGTCCGACATCGCACGGAAGAGAAAGAAGGGCACGAGCTTTTCGGGGAACTGGTAGGGACCGTAGTTGTTCGAACAACGGGTAATCACCGTTTCTAATCCATAGGTATGATGCCAACTCTGCACGAGTAAATCTGCAGATGTCTTCGCCGCCGCGTACGGGCAGTTTGGCGCGAGGGGCGTGGTTTCTGTGAAATAGTCTTTTGAGCCATCCCCTAAATCCCCATACACTTCATCGGTCGAAACCTGGTGATACCGTGTCACACCAAATCTCCGAGCGGCTTCCAGCAGCGTGTGGGTCCCGATGATATTGGTCTGGACGAAAGGACTCGAATCCTCGATTGATCGATCCACATGGGTTTCAGCGGCGAAGTTGATCACGCCATCGAACTTTTCTGTTTCAAATAAATCCTGAATAAATTTCTGATCAGCAATATCGCCCTGAATAAATGTATAATTTTTATGATTTTCAATATCACGAAGATTCTCACGATTCCCGGCATAGGTGAGCTTATCAAGATTAATAATCTCATAGTCTCGACATCCCAAAATATGCCGAACAAAGTTCGATCCGATAAATCCTGCGCCTCCGGTCACTAAAATCTTCTTCATTGCTGAGGAAAAATAGCATTTGTGGGATCTCATTGCAATGCACCTCTCGTGATACGCTTCTACTCCCCTTGGGGATCTACAAGATCTATAAGAATATCCGCTACTGCTTCTGCGGTGTCTCCAAAATTACTTGTTAAAGATCCCCTGATTAGAACTTGTCTCATCGATGCATCGTGAATCATTCTTGAAAAACGATCTATTAAACTTCCTCTTTGTTCCCGATAGTTTCTTCGAATCTGTGCCTGATCTTCTTCCGAAAGATCTGCAAATTCATTTCGAAATTTTTCTACCATTTCTCGTGCAATTTCTACGTCTGTTTCACTTTGGATAACCAAAAAACGAGCATCATCAACGACGGGAAGTGATCCTGATTCAGGAGTTGGCATGGGCTTGGCGATTAAAAAAAACGCCAAACCTAACCCTATTCGCGTCCCTGTCAAGTGTCGACGAAAAATAGAAATACATTGTCATAACGCCAGAGCAGGTGTTCCGGGGGACACCTGGTTCGAAACGTTTCGAACCATAGGCCCTCCTTTCGTCGGGACATATGCTCCGGCGTAAGGTGATAGTGATTTGAATATTTAAACTCAAAATGAAAAAATCTCAAAAACCAAAAACTTGTTGAATCTCTCGGCGGAACCTTTTTCAAAGAATGGGAAGGAACCCCGCCAGGAAAGAAAACACAGATGTTTGTGGAATATAAAATAGCTCTCCATCCCTAAGAACGGGCTTGATGAATATGCCGATACCAACCGATGACACTGCTCACAAGAAAAAATAAATTGGAAATAATTGCTATGACCGATCCAATTAAAATACCATAAGTAAGCCATCCCAAAGCTCCCAGCATAATACAGACTCTCATCCAATGGTCTGATTTTAGGAAGGTCGAAATAATAATGAATGTTGCGGCCGAATAAGAGACTCCCGATAAAACATAGCCCTCAAATACAAAATAAAGCGCCATTGTGTTTAGCACCAAAAAGAAAGCCAGCCACAATTTTTTCGTAGAAAAGATTGAAACCGTAAATCGAACGGCTCCGATGATTGCCAATATCACCCCGGTAAACGCTCCCAACAAGAAGAAATGAACCGCATTGAATAGGTTTGCCAGAACAAAGAGTACCAAAATAACCGTACGACTTTTGTACTGCTGACTTACAATGGAAACAACCATTGAGGCAAAAGCAAAAGCTTGGGCGATCAAATACGTCGGTGATGAAAAATCGATGACTTCGAACATAAGTGTTTTTTGTTTGTTTCATGATAACACATTCTCTCCGCGATAGCCGTGCGTTGTCATCCCGGGCGATTAGAACCGGGACCCAGTGATGAAAATATATTGAAAACAGGAATCCACATGCGGCTCTTTTTTAAATCCACCTTAATCCTCCTTTAAAAAAGGAGGACATCTAGCTCACTTACTTTGAAGTCAGTACTGAAGTCTCAGTATGAAAACCAGACGCCCCTCTTTTTTAAAGAGGGGTTGGGGGTGATTTTTGCCGGAGCAGGTGTTCCGAAGGACATATGCTCCGGCGGAAGATATATTTATCGGTAGAAGTTGCACTCTCCCCTGAAATCAATAAACTGCTCCTTGTTCATTTTAATCGCCGCCTTAGCTCAGTGGTAGAGCACGTCCATGGTAAGGACGGGGTCTCGGGTTCAAATCCCGAAGGCGGCTCCAGCCTACGCTAAAGCTACGGCTGGCAGGCCAGCTTCAACAAAGGATGGGCCCATAAGGCCTCCTCAAACAGGTTCATTCCTATCGCTTCGAATGGTACGCCAGGTTTCGAAGAGCGGCCTATTTTCTCTTTTTAAAAACATGACACAGAACTTCCTCCCCGAAGAAGATTTTGAAAAACTAAAAAAACGAGAAGAATCTCTTTGGATCGCCAAAACCCGTTTTGATAATGATTATATGGAACAAATATTGGCGCCTGATTTTTTTGAATTTGGACGCTCTGGAAAAACTTACCAACGATCAGATACCCTGTCTCACGAATACCGAGAAATAAATGCCACCCTCCCACTCAAAAACTTCAAGATTCATCCCGTCAGTGACGATACTGTTTTGATTACATATATTAGTGAAGTACAAGACGAAACATTAGAGATTGGAAATAGAAGTTCCCTTTGGATAAAAACACCCACCGGGTGGCAACTACGATTTCACCAAGGGACAATCGTAAAAAATTAAACTTCTTCCGGTACAAAATCCTTCCGAAAAATAACAAAAGCATCAATCATCCCGTCCTCTACTAACGGATAATGAAATGGATTTTTTCCAATGTCTTCCCAGAGAACGCGATCATCGTTCGTATCAGGGATGTAACCATTTCGCTCTGCCCAGTGCATCGTTTCTAACACCGAAGTGTGAATGATGTTTGATTGTTTTTCTTTCTTTTCGTTCGCCCTCTTTTGAAAGAAATTGTCATAGAGTTTTAATATTTTTGACCCAAATCTATCACCTTTATAATCCGGATGAATTAATCGATTCTTCAAGCTATGACGTCCTGGAACGTGCCGACCATCTCCGTCATACTCAAACTCCACATTGAAAGATATGATTTCCTGCTTGGTTGTCGCATCATAATCACTGACGAGATCCTCTTTCAAAAGAGGCTCTTTGCAAATAACAAGGTTTATCCCTTGTTTTAGATTTCCAGGTTTTCCAAATTTTTGAGGAAACAAAGTCGCGACAAGTCGTGGGTTGGTGCTTATTTCTTGATGTTTCACCAATCCAATATGTATTTCATTATGAGCATTTTCTGGTAAATCGACTGCCTCAAAATCACTTCCTTTCCAATACGCATAACCAAACAAAGCCGCTCTCTCTAGCCAACTTTCCACACAATCTAACGTCGCGGCTCTTATTTCTGCTACGGAAGATTCCGGTGTCTCTGATGATTGCGCGCCATCATCTTCCTCATAGATTCTTTCCTCTGCGAGAGGGAACGACTCTTCTTCCAAAATATCAATACTCATCAGGTTATTATACCATAATTAAGAGACTTTTCATATATATTCACGCCCTTTTTGCTCTCGGCAGAGATCTTTTTTGTGTATCATGTGCCTGACATGATGGGAGAATTCATAGTATCGGCATTATTTTGGCAAAATGCCATGGAAACTCCTGTGGAAGTTCCAGCCGCGAATAAATACGCCCAATCAGAAACCGTAAAAGCCCCTGAAGATCCTCGCAAAAAGTCTACGTACGCCTATCATATGGCACAAAGAAAAAAGACCGATGCTTTTCTTCATCGTCATCGAAAAAAACTCCAGGCTCGAAGTTTTCGGCCCCCAGTAGCCCAGAAAACTATCTCAGACAGTAAAAAACCAAATCTCACGATGGTCTTTGCTTCGCATCCAGATGATGAGATTCTTTGCTGTAGTCATAAGATCCGAGAAAAACTTGAAGCGGGGAATCGCGTCAAAATCGTCTATATCACCGATGGAGACGCCATAAATAAAAGTAATGCTGAAAAAGCTCGTGAATATGCTCGTACCCGACAAGATGAGTCCATCACGGCCGCCTCATCGCTGGGATTAAGTCGATACGATCTTTTCTTTTTGGGCTTTCCAGACGGACATCTCAAAGCGCTGGGATCAGAACCTCTTACCAGTGATTATTCTGACCGATCCAAAACCCCTCCTGGATCCTTTCGTCCTGGAAGCCTGTATACGAGAGAAGCTCTTTTGGATAATTTAGAAAAAGTTATCACACGATTTGATCCGGATGAAATTTTTGTCCCGTCCAGTCATCTGGACCGTCATGCGGACCATCAGGAAACACATCATCTCGTTCGAGAAGCACTGGAACGGACCAAACACACGACCAAGCTTCAAACCTACGTCGTCCATAATCTTGAATTCTGGCTCGAAAATAAAAGTTCCGTCAATCCTTGGAAGCTCCGACTGATTCGACACTTCAAATCACAGTTCCATGATGATTGGCATCAGACGTTCCTCGAAAGATTTGCCGCGCTTCCTGAGAAGTTTTATCCGGTAGACGAAGAGGTTGTGAAGAGTGTGGATTAAAAAACGCAGAACCTTGATTTTCTTGATGAAAGAATTTTTATGATTTCAAAAATCCTTCTATCAAGTAAATAAAGCGCATCAAGGTTCCGACCATTAACTGATCAACGCCTCCAACTTTGCCTCATCCACCTCAGGACCGATCCCTGCGAAGCGGAGGTTTTCTGGTTTGAGTAATTCACGCGCCAAGCTCTCTACTTGCTCCTGTGTCACTCCTGAGATACTTGCTTTCCAGTCGTCATAACTTTCTTGTGAGTGATGCAAGAGTTGGTTTTTGGCATAGTGATGAGCAACGTTTTCGGTGTCTTCGGTCGACAGATCTGTTTTGCCGAGCAAATAATTTTTGGCTTTCTCAAGCTCTGATGCCTGAATGCCGTTTACGACCACGTCGTCGTATTCAGCACGAATCGCTTCGACGGCGTAGAGCACGTCATCAAGCTTCACTCCGGCGCGTGTTGTCATCAGCCCTGTGTCCGTATATTCATCGACTTGAGTTCTGATCGAGTAACACAGACCTTTTTGTTCTCGCACATGCTGGAACATCCGTGAGCTCATGTTGCCTCCCAAGACCGTGGCCAGGACTTTGAGGGCCGGAAATCGATCATCGCTCTCTGCCAGCGCACGCACACCAAGTGAAACATGAAATTGCTCGGTCTTTTTCTTACGAAGTGATAATTTCTTCGTTGGAAGATCCGCATCAAAAGGCAGTAGCTCTCGTGATTTTTTGATACTTGGAAACTGAAAGGCTTCCGCAACTTGGTCGATCGTGTCAGCATTTACGTTTCCTGACAGCGTGATCACCGTGTTTTCTGGTGTATAAAGCTCTTTTTGGTATTGAAAGAATTGCTCTTGGGTGACACTTGTAATCAACTCTCTGGTTCCGATCTGATCTCGCCCCAATGGCTGATCCCCAAACATAAGTCGTTCGAAATCCCAAGAGATTTGGTACATCGGCGCATCGAGATACATCGCCATTTCTTCCAAAATCACGCCCCGCTCTTTATCGATTTCTTCGGGATTAAATTTGGATTTCAACAGCATGTCCGACAACACATCAAGTGACTTTTCTAAATTTTCAGCACCGGACTTCACGTAATAACCCGCATATTCTTTGCCGGTAAAAGCGTTGAATTCTCCACCGAAACTGTCCACCGCTTCGGCGACAGATTTGGGCGTGGGGTATTTTTCCGCGCCTTTGAAGAACATGTGTTCTAAAAAATGTGAGATCCCTGCGAGAGAAAGATCCTCGTAGCGAGAACCGGCGCCCACTAAGATCAACGTCGTGACGACATTGGTCCCGGGCATTTCAATGGCCTGAATCGTAAGTCCGTTCGGAAGTGTTTTCTGGTGTAGCTGCATCGAGGCGCATTATACAGAAGAACTGAAAACGGGAAACCGAGTTTTATTTTCCTCGGATCCAACTCCATAGTCTTTCCAAAACTGGATTTTTTGTTTTTGGAGAAGTCTCGCCTACTTCGGCTTCGACTTCTAGCACGCCCCCTGGTTCAACAACCGATCCCACCGAAGAGAGACTGCTATCGGTTCCCGAAGACAGAGACGCGGTCGTTTCTTTCCCCATGAAGTCTTCTGGTGTTTTGAGCGGTTCTCCTTTTTTGCTCTCCACAACAACGCCAATAAACTGATTCTTTTCATCTAATTGCAATGTCGCAAGTTCTTCGTCAGAACAATAAACCATTACTCGATTTAGGCGACAACCTTCTGGATCGCACTCCTCATTTTGTACCATCGGAAATCCCGATCTATATTCAAGGTTATAACACTGTTCGATTAATTGCTTGAATGGAATCGAAAGGGCTTGACCTTCTTGCATCGCATCAAAGTCTGAAACCGGCTTCCCTCGAAAAAGATCCTTTCTTATCTTCGCCAATACTTTATCACGTGTTTCTTCTTCTGTTTCGTGCCCGGTGAGGATTGTTGTTACGGCGGATGATTCTTGCTCAACGGTTCTCTGAACGACCGGACCTTCTGGAACTTTCACTCTTTCCTGAATCTTTCTCGGCCTTGCCGCATCGTCCTCAACGGACAACCAGTGACCATCAACGAACGTGCCATCTCCAAGCGAATTACTTGCAGGAACGCTCTTTGCTACGGTTAACCAATGCCCCCCGAGGAACATACCATCTCCTGAAGGATCTGTACCAGCCGCCGGTTCTGAATGTCTTATTTTTGTCATGAAAAAATGATTACTAGATATTATTATAACACTTTGCAGTATTGACGTCAATCATTTTCCGTGTTATAATAGCATGAAGTCATCATTTATTCTTTTATTTATTTCGCATGTCCTCTCCTCTCGAATCCGGTCCCTCTAAAGTCGATCAAGTTAATGAACAATTTGCTGCTAAAACACGCCAAGAAGAGATAGTTCTCGCGGAAGAAGTAGAAGAAGTCCTTTCTCCCGAACAACAAATCGCACAATACAAATCTATGAACTCCGCAGGATTGAATTTTGAAAAAGACCTACCTCACAATCAAATTCTTCTGGCTCAGCTCGAACGAAACCCTTCCTACAAAGTGCTTCCTGATTTCAGAAAACAAGAACGCTTCCGACAGGCGTTGATTCAACGGGCACAAGCAAAATTAGAGCAATAATCACCCAAGCGCTATTTCTTGAACGTCTACAAAGTTATCAAAGTGTCCCCCGTGGGTCGTCGTAAAAAATACCTGGCAGTCCGCACAAAACTTCCCAAGACGGTCTTGGCGAGACTGGTCCAACTCAGAGAATACATCGTCGAGCAACATGATGGGTGATGTGTTGAGCGTTTTTTGAAGGAGCTTTTTTTTGGCGGCCAAAAGCGCCAGCATGACCGATCGCTCTTCCCCGCGCGAGGCGGAAGCTAGGAGCGGTTTGCCCCGTAAAATAAATCCAAAATCATCACGATGGGGACCAATAACGGTCCGTCCGGAACCTCTTTCCCGCACAAAATTTTGCTCAAAAAAATCTAAAACACCTTCTGGAGTTGGTTCGTAATCTTCTGCCTGAAGCAGCTCGAGTAAAACCTGATCCGTCCCCTGGGATATCAAATCCAAGTCTTCCTGCAAAAGCGGCGTAATGGCCTCAACAAACTGCTTCCGCTCGTTAAAAACCTGCGGAATAGTTCGGGCAAGAATCTCATTCCAGGGATTTAATTGCGCCTGAAAAATACTCACCTGATCGCTTTCAAAAGATTCTTGGCATTGCTTTAAAATTACATTTCGATGCTTGGTGGCCTTCTGGCAAGTACTCAGAGCTTCTCTATAGGTGGGTGATATTTGGTAGAGAAACCGATCAAAAAATCTCTGTCGTTCACGCTTCGCGCCTGAAAAAAGTCTCAAGTGCTCGGGCGCAAAAAGCAGCGTTGGAATCGTCCCAAAATATTGCTTGAGCGAGATCGCTTTATTATTTTTTAAAAATTTTCTAGATCTTGGCTGAATCTGTACTTCAAAATTTGTTTCTTGATCATCGGTGGCATTAATGAGTGCTGATGGCTGCTCTTGCCCCGAACGGAGTAGATCACTCGGCGACTGTTCCCGCCAAGACTTGCCCACACTCAGGATTGAAATCGCTTCTAAAACATTCGTCTTCCCGACACCATTGGGTCCGTAAAAAACAATATTGCGCTGATCAAACTGAAAGGTTTTATCTTTATAATTTCTGAAATCCCGGAGCCGTAGAGAGTTGATCATAGTAAAATCAAAATCATCTTAATTGACTTTTCAAGAAAAAACACTACTTTGGCGCTCAATCATGCAACCAAAAAAGCTCGGTACTGACAGTGTTGTTATTCTTCGTCCAGAATGCGAAATAGCACAGAAACATTTTCAAACAGAATCTGTTCGACTGGCTATTATTGATGGATTTATTTCGAAATTTCGAAGAATGACAGGCGAGATTATTCGATGGGAGACCGACTCCGATGAACAAGTGCAAATCAGCGGCCTCTCTCCCGAAGCGACACAAGGAATTGCTCCATTTGGAAACGTCTCGAGTCTTGGCGGGGTGTTCACGCTGGAAATCTCTACGAGGCCTTCTTCTTCACAAAGCGGCGCCCCTTCCCCTTTGCCGGCGCGTCTTTGATCAGTTTTTCACATTCTTTGAGTGTGAGCTTTTCTGGCTTTTTATCTTTGGGAATTTTTGCGTTTTTCTTGCCGTCCGTGATGTAGGGACCGTATCGACCGTTTAAGACCTGGATGTCCGTACCTTCGAAGACCTGAATGAATTTCTCAGCTTCGGCTTTTTTCTTTGCGGCGATTAATTCCAGTGCTGTTTCGAGCGTAATCGTCGAAGGATCTTCTGGCTTAATAGAAACATAAAGTTTTCCGAATTTAATATAGGGTCCAAACCGTCCGACATTGGCCTGAATATCTTCCCCTTCCGGGGTCTGTCCGACCAAACGCGGAAGCTTGAACATCTCCATCGCATCTTCGAGCGTGACGTCTTCCATCTTCTTCCCCGTGGGAAGCGATGCGAATGCTGGTTTTTCTTCGTCGTCTTTGGTTCCACACTGGAACATAGGTCCGAATCGTCCCAGTCGAACAAAGATCGGCTTTCCGTTTTTGGGATGAACGCCTAACTCTCGCACGCCCATGGCTTCGGATCGATCAATACCGTCCGCGGCTTCGATGGTCTTGGCAAAAGGCGTGTAAAAACTCGACATCATCTCACGCCAGGCTTTTTTCCCTTGGGCCACTTCATCGAACTCGCCTTCGACTCTGGCGGTAAACTGATAGTCCACGACATCGGCAAAGTTTTTGACCAAAAAATCCGTCACAATGTTTCCGGTTTCCGTCGGGATAAGTTTCCCTTTATCGGCACCGGTCATTTCTGTTTTATCTTCTTTGGTCACGGATTTCCCGTCACAGGTCAAAACTTTGTAGGCCCGCTCTCGTCCCTCAAGTTCTCCCTTTTCGACATATCCACGATCCTGAACCGTTGAGATTGTTGGCGCGTAGGTTGATGGACGACCAATGCCCATTTCTTCCATTTTTTTAACCAAGCTGGCCTCGGTGTATCGGGCCGGAGGCCGAGAGAAACTCTCTCGTGCAGTCGCCAATATCAAGGGCAAAGCCTGTCCTTCTGACAACGGCGGCAAGATCTTATCTTCTGCTTTTTCAAATCCACCGTAGACTTTCAAGAACCCATCAAAGGTCAAAACTTCCCCTTCGGCGACCAGATGATCTTCACGGGTTGAAATTTTGATCTGAGCGACGGTCTTTTCGAGTTTGGCTTCGGCCATTTGTGAGGCGAGTGTTCTTTTCCAGATGAGATCATAGAGTTTCTTTTGTCGGTCATCACCGCCCGCTGAATCCTCTGACAGATCAGTGGGGCGAATCGCTTCATGCGCTTCTTGGGCACTGGCGGACTTGGTCTTGAACTTACGAGGTTCATGATAATTAGCACCAAATTCACTCGTGATATAGTCTTTGGCCTGGGCGAGCGCCACGTCTGATATGTTTACCGAATCGGTACGCATATACGTGATTTTACCCGCTTCGTACAACTGCTGAGCGACCACCATGGTTTGTTTCACCGAAAACCCAAGCTTGCGCGAGGCTTCTTGCTGAATCGTCGAAGTGGTAAACGGCGCCGACGGCGAACGCTTTCCGGGTTTATTCTTAAGAGAGTCAACTGAAAAATCAGCCCCAATCAGAGACTTCAAAAATTCTTCGGCCTCTTTTTCGGTTTCTAGTTTTTGGGGAAGCTCGGCTCGTAAGACTATTTTTTTCCCCAGATCAAACTCTGCGGTGACTTTAAAGAATGACGCTGTTTCAAAGGCTGAAATCTCTCGCTCTCGCTCCACAATGATTCGTACGGCTACCGACTGAACACGTCCGGCTGATAATCCTGCTCGGACCTTTTTCCAGAGCACAGGAGACAGTGTGTATCCCACCAGACGGTCTAAGATTCTCCGGGCTTGCTGTGCATCCACTAAATTAATATCAACCGTACGCGGCGTTTTAATCGCTTCGGTGATCGCGGTCTTTGTGATTTCATGAAACGTAATCCGTTTTGTATTTTCTGCTTTGAGTTTCAACGCCTCCTGCAAGTGCCAGGCAATAGCCTCTCCTTCGCGATCCTCATCGCTCGCCAGCCATACCGTGTCGACGCCTTTCACGGCTTTCCGGAGTTCCGAGACGACTTTCTTTTTACTGTCGGGAACTTCATAGGTGGGTTCGAATCCATTTTCTATGTCGACCGACATGTTTTTGCTCGGAAGATCACGAATATGTCCGAAACTGGATTTCACAATAAAATCGGTCCCAAGAAATTTTTCAATCGTCTTGGCTTTGGCTGGGGACTCTACGATAACGAGGTTTTTTGCAGGCAGGGTAAAAATAAGGCTATGAGTTCGGCGAAAACTCTAGCGGAAACATTACCGTTTTGACAATCTTTTTTTATTTAAGAGTCCTTCCCTTACAAACTTTCAATAACCATTAAGCAGTCGTATTTTTCTCCCAGCGTATACCAACGCTTCATGCGATCAAGCACCGCCTTGGGCAAGGATTTAAGGGCTTCACGCGTCTGAATGTGTTCCGGATGAATCACCTCTGCTACCCGATGTGAAACTTCGTAACGAATAAGTTTTTTCAGGTGCTCCCTCATTTCTTCCGGGACCCTACGGAGCATACTGTAGGCCTTTTCTGACATTTTATCGTCCTTCCCAAAGATCAAGGCAAGTAATGGATTCACACATCGATAATCATTTATCTTCGCCAAAGCTATAAGAGAATGCATTCGCACTTCTAAATCTTTGTCATCCATAAAAGAGGCCAGTACTTCACGATATGTATCATCCTGAATCTCACCAATGGCATAGAGCGCCGAAATGATAGGTTCTTTTTTCTTTTTCTGAATCAGGGTGTCGAGCACTTCACGAAGACTTGTTCGATCTTCAAACTTCCAGAGAGCCATCACCGCATGCCCTTGTAATCGAGGTGTTCGTGCCTTGAGGTATGGACGCAGGTAATGCCCAATTTCTGGATCATCAAACATCGTTGCCGAACGGAGGCAAACAGCCTTTAGGTCTGTGTCAGCTTTCTTCATGGTCTCCAGGAAAAAAGGAACCACTTCGTGCAGAGGAAGATGTAAAAACATATTCATAACGATAAGCTTTCGAAAGTATCGACTCGAAGCTCCTCGAAAAAGTTCTTTTAATACCCGAATCAAATGATACTGCCCGAAAACATGTTTCTGCCAATAGGCTTCCAACGACTTCATATTCAAGAGTGAAACGAGGATTCGCTCTTTTCGCTTCATGGAGACTTTCGAACTACGAAGCATTTCTAGGTACGTATGAAGAATCTCTGGGCTATCAATTGTCGTCAGTGTTTTTATGACTTTTTTCTCGATAATTTCAGAAATATTTTCTTTCTCAAGCTCTTTTGCAAGAATCAAAACCGGGTTGTGATGACCCCTCTGAGCAAGAACTTCAATCGCATGCATTTTTTCTGTTACGGCATCCGCTGCTAATTCAATGTTTTTCTGGGACAGATGCGTAAAGCTTGAACGCAATAAAGGCGACAAAAGTAACAATAAGACCGTACACCCAAGGATAAAGTAAAAAGTGAGTCCAGAAGGAACCCAAAGCAAAATTCCAACCCCTACCAAAATTCCTAACGGTCGAATGATCCCCTCGAGAAAGAGCCGAATCGACTCACGTACAGAAGAGACATAAGAATAAAAACTAATATGATACGGTGCGTCTCCCAATGAATGGAGCCCATGCTGCATGGCTCGCAATGTATTGATGTTTCCATACCCCACGAGCAAACCAATCAATGAGAAAAAGATCATAACATTATAACTCAGCATCGTTCCGATGACACCAAGCCTGCCTATGACCTTTGGCGTCAAAATCAACTGCACCAAAAGCGCGCCCAAACCAAACAATAAATGAAACATTCCCAAATCATGCGCCAGCGTTTTGTGCACAATTAAGTTTGTTGAAACTGCCTGAACCGTGGACTTAGCTTCTTCTGCAATATCAACAAATTTTTCTTTCACCTCTTGGAGAAAGGATGCGTGAAGAGGATATGATGAGTGCATTTTTTCGGCATGAATTTCCTGCGGCAAAATATGACTCTGCACGTCTTTCGTAAATTCAAACTCTATCACGGATACAATCGCCGACTGTAAGACAATCACCACCATGATATATTTGAGAAATTTCACCTTTTTTAAACACTGAAATCCTTCCACGAGAGGATTTTTGTGTATCTTTTTTGCTTTTTCCCCTTTCATCGAAAATTGTGGAATCGCACGAAGCCAAACCGGGAGAGAGGTTACGATCAGTGCCATAGCCACCAGTGCCCACCCCCACAACCACAAAACCTGCTGCGTATCAAGAATATTCAAAAATTGAACGGTCAACCCAGCTCCCAGAACCACTCCTACTGTAATAGCGGATTCTACAAACGGAAGCATTTTCACAGCCTCTGAAGGGGAGAAGAAATGCTCGTCCTGCCGATAGAGTGCCACTGAAGTCTGAAAGGCAAAAACATCTTTCGCCAACAACAAAAAGATAAAGAATTTCATATCCGTTATCTCATATCCAAACCCAATAATAAGCGCCACGAGCGTCAAGACAATATTCGTAAACAGATAAGCTCTCAGAGGGAATCGCGACAGAAAAAAACTTGAGAACACCGTCCCGATAATCATCAGGATCGCTTCTACCAAAAAGAGCCAGAGCAAATGCTCAACCCCAAACTGCTCCACGAAAAGCGCCGTCAAAACCGTCCAGGAAATAATAAATCCTATCTGATACAAACATCGCAAGCTCCATGAGATCTTAAGCGGTACGGCTTCTCGCTCAGAAACCCCAAGCGCGTGGAATATATTTTTCAAAATATTTTTCTTCATCTTTTTTTGTTTTGTCAACTCATGAGGGCCATTAAGTTGTAGTATACTATAACAGAGTCAATGTTTCAAGTTTTTTCACTACGAAAACTTCCCCTCTCTCTCAACTTCCTTTATTCTTTCTATAGTTTTGACTTCTCCCCAGTTCTTCGCTCTCTCACCCCACGTATCACATGTCTTTCGCTGTTCACACATTCGAAATCAATCCCTCAGGAGATCCAACCGGGTTCGCCTTTCACGAAGAAGCCGGTGAGGGGCGTGAATTATACTTCTTGTCCAAGTTTGGAACCGGCACGCCGGAAGCTCGAAATATTGCAGAAAATATCTTCGGAATGGTTCTTGAAAGTCTTCGGAATTCGAAAGCGGTTGATCCGTATGATCAGTTCGAAGATGCGCTCAAGGCCGCCAACGCCGAAGCCCGGAAACATGCTAAATCTTTTACCAAAGTTCCAAACTTTGTGATCGCATTCTTTGATTTTCATCATCTTTACCTTTCACAAACCGGCGAATCAGAAGCCTATTTGGTGCGAGGCGCGAGTGTTTCACAGATTTCAGAAACGGTCGACGATGGACAAGAACTCTTTCAAAACATTCTCAGTGGTCAGGTGGCCGTGGATGACACGGTCCTACTGACAAGCTCTCGACTTCTCCGATCGGTTACCGCGAGTGAAATGGCTGATATATTTTCTCAGAGTGATTTTTCCGAAGCGGTTGCAACCTTGCGTGCAAAACTTACGACGACGACCGACGAAGATCTTGTTGTGACGACTATTGGCGTCGCCAAAAAAGAAGAAACACCGAGTGCAGGATTTCTTTCAAAAGTTGTCTCAAAGGGCAAAGAAGTCGTTCAGAAAACCAAGAAAAAAAGCAGCAAAATGTCGGTTCTTCCGAAACAAGAAGAAGCCCCCGAGGCGCCTGAAAAACCGGCTCCGAAAAAGAAAAAATCAGAAGCTGACGTGCCGGAGACCCTTCCTTTGGGAACCGCTTCTGAAGAACTTCTTCCAGAAGCCCTCGCTCCAGAAGAGACGGCGACGGAAGAAACTCCTTCAGAACCTCGATCCTCCGGACGCAATGCATCTTTATGGTCTACCTTTCAAAATGTACTGCGTTCACTCACCGCGCTCCGAAAACAAAAACAGGCCCTGGGGATTGCAGGCACGCTTATCGGTGTGTTATTGATAGCTGTCGGGGTTCAATACCTTGGTAATTTTGAGTCTTCCAAGACCACTGAGCTCCGCGACCAACTCGATATTGCTCAAGAATCCTTTCACCAAGCAGAAACTTTCCTTATCCGCGATGAGCGGACGGAAGCCTCTGAAGCGTTAGCCCGGGCCCAAGAAGTTGTGCAGGGTCTTTTGAACTCTCGTTCGACGAAGTTCCGATCCAATGCTCTCGTCTTATTAGCCGACATCCAGAACAAACAACTGGAAATCGAAGACGCCTACCCGGTACAACCCGTACTTCTGGCAGACTTAAGTCTTAAAAACAGCGAAATTGATGCGAAAGGCCTCGTCAAACTTGGAGAACGCCTCTTTGGATTTGATTCCCAAAAAGTTTATAAGACCGTCCGAAATGTGGTCGAACAAGGCACGCTGATTTCTTCGCAGGCGAGTATTATTGCGGGAGGCGCTAAAGAAGATCAAAACACGATGATCTTCCTTACTGACACGCCACGTATTTTTGAATATCGTGAAGGAAAAGTTGAGTCCATGGATACGCAGGACGAAACCTGGAAAAGTGGTATCGACCTCCAAACCTTCCGTCAGTTTGTCTACCTTCTGGATCCGGCTGAAAATCAAATCTGGAAGTACAAAAGAAACTACACAAACTTTTCAGGAGCTATCGCCTATAACCAAGGGGCTGATCTTTCTCAAGCGGTCAGCATGGGGATTGATGGGGCTATTTTCATTCTTTCTGAAGATGGAAGTATTCAACGTATTTATCAGGGAGAGGTTACGGATTATGATTTCCGAAACCTTCCAAGTGTCCCGTTTGTTGGTAAAAACTTGAAATTGTTCGTTCAACCAAATTTTGAATTTTTATACATTCTTGATCCCGATAATGCGCGTGTCTTGATCTTTCGAAAAGGAGAGCGATTCGTAACCTACGCCAAACAACTGATCTACGATCTTCCGGATGTCCAAAGTTTTTCAGTGGATGATTCTGAACAAAAGATCAATATCCTGACGAAGACGGCGATCTATGAATTTGGTCTCTAAAAATTCTTGTTGTGAATGCCCCGTCTCTATGAATAATAAAAAAATAGTTATTAAAGTCTGTCATGGACATGCTTGTTCCGGGCGATTTTCGAAATACATCCTCGAACGAGCACAGGCTGAGGCCGACGGACGCGAAGGTTTGATCTGCGAAGAATGCCCCTGTCAGGGAAATTGTGAAAAAGGCCCGACCGTGATCATTACCAAAAATGACAACGATCAAAAATATAGTCACATGGATCCGAACGAAATAGCGAAAATTATGAAGAAATTCTAATTAAATCGTTCCATAAATATTTTTGATTTTTCTACCCCCCGATCTTTTAAAAGTGCTTCGACACCTTTTGCCATATCCCCATTTCCACAGATATAAAATTCATCCTGTGGGGTTATTTCTAGACTTTCTAAATATTTTGTAATACGTACATTTTTCGCGTATGCACCTAGATTTTCTGGGTTGTCTTCTCGGGATAATCCGAGTTTTATTTCAAGATTTTCTGACCAGGTTTCGACTTCATCAAGATACGCAATATCCTCTCTATTTCGACCCCCATAAAAAAGCAGCATATTTCTCTTTTTTTCGGTCAAAATCATAGATCGAAGCGGCGCGATGCCGGTCCCCGTTCCACAAAAAATAAGTCGTGCCTGGGGCGTGTCTGAAAGTACAAAATGCCCAAAGGGGCCTTTGAAGTTAAATCGGTCGCCTATTTGTGCTTTGTCTAGTGCGGTTGAACCGACACCGCCAGAAATAATTCTCACGACAAGCTCAAGCTCGCTCTCTTCTGGCGAGGACGCAATAGAATACGCGCGCCAAGACGTTTCATTAAACTGCAGTGAGACAAACTGCCCCGCCGTAAAATTAAGCGCTTGCTGAAGCACCGAGAAACGAAATTTCTTTGTATCCCGAGCGACGGTTTCTATCGATTCCAGCTGTAATGTTCCTTCTATAATATTCATACGTGATCGGATACTAACAAAAGAACGGGAATCTTCAACAGGCCGCCTCTTTACTTACTCATATATTTTGTGGTATAATAATGAGATGAAAACTTCTTTTTTCAAAAAATCGTATGCCTCAGGGCTTTTTGTAGCGCTTTTATTTCAAACACTTTCCCTCGGTCTTCTGGGGATTCATGAGGCATTCGCTGTCAAGCGCACTCCTCAAGAAAGTCTTACGCTCCCTGATGTACTCACCGAGCCTCTCCCTCAAGATATCGGTATCGACCTCGAAGAAATGGTTCCCGAGATACCTTCTTTTGAAATTCCTTCGACCCAGCAACTTACAGAAAATATGATTCCTTCGTTGCCGGAAGGATTAGATCTTCCAGAGATCCCTGCGATGCCTGGAAACTTAAACATCCCAAGCGTACCGGATTTTTCTTCGGCGCTTCCGAGCCTGCCAAGCCTTCCTGGAATCCCCAGTCCTGCATCCGCAGAAGCCGGCGGAGTAAATCCTGAAATCCAAGCTATTATTGATCGAGCTGATGCTTCTTTTCAAATCCTTAAACAAAAAGAAACCGAAGCTACGGCTCGTGAAACAGCGCCCTCAACCCCGCCCCCTTCATCCGGTGGCGGTGGTGAAGGCGTACTAGGAAGCCTTACCGGTGGACTCAGTAAATCTATTGGAGGTGTAACCGGAGGACTCGGTGAAGCCGCTTCTGGTCTTGCCGGAGGTCTTGGCGATACAGTATCAGGACTTTCTGATGGTATCGGAGGCACGGTCTCCGGACTTACGGGTGGACTGACTGAAGCCGCTTCGGGGCTTACCAGTGGAAGCCTTGGCGGCGCTGTCTCGGGACTTACCGGTGGCGTTGGAACAGCTCTTACGGGTGTCGCGGGAGGTGTTGGAGATACTATCTCAGGCCTTACGAGCGGACTTGGTGGTGCTGTATCGGGACTTACGGGTGGTATTGGAACAGCTCTTTCTGGTGTCACGGGAGGCCTCGGAGGGGCTTTGTCCGGTATTGCTGGAAGTGTCGGAACGGGTGTCGGAGGCGGCCTCGGAAACCTTGTAAGTGGTATGGGAAATCTTGCGGGAAGTGCTGTAAGCAGCGCTGGAGGCATGCTCGGAGGCATTACTTCTGCTGCCGGAAATCTTGCCGGAGGCGCCATCGGAAGTGTAGGAGCTCTCGCGGAAGGTGCGATCGGCGGCGCGAGCAATCTCGTCGGAGGTGCCGTAGAAGGCGCTGGATCACTCGTCAATGGTGCGGTCGGAAGTGTCGGCAACCTGGCCACCGGGAATCTCTCTGGAGCCGTTGGAAGTCTCACTGATGGTGTCGGTGGGGCCGTAAAAGGTCTTGGTGGTGGTCTTGGTGGTGCTGTTACCGGCGTTGCGGGAGGCGTTGGTGAAGCGGCTCAAACCGCGACACAAAGTGCTTCTGGCGCGGCGAATGATCTTTTTGGCGCTATTGGAGAACTTCGAAATATTTCCATCAAACAAGCCCAAGATGTCGACAAGGCAGAATCCAATGTCAAAGATGCCGAGGGGAAAAAAGCTCAGGCAGAAGAAAAAGTAGTGGAAGCAGAAGAAGTAGTGGCGGAAAAACAAACCGCTGTCGCGACGACAGAATCAGAAGTTGCTCAAGCAGAAGCCGCCATAGCTTCCGCCAAAGCGCCTCTCGAAGAAAACATCGCTGAACTCGATGAAAAAGAACAAGCCCTTGCCGAAGAACTAAAAATTCTCAAAGCCCAAGAAGAGGCTCGAACCAAAGCTTTTCAAGCACGGATTAATCCCTATCAAGATGTTTTGGACCAATCCTCTCTTTGGACTCAGTTTGAAGAATCCAGTACTCAGTACAAACAATCCTATATTCGAAGAGCCGAACTCCAATCCCTAGTACTCGAAAAAGAAAGAGCGTATCGAGAAGCGCTTCGTTCTGGAGACCCGCTCCCTCTGGCCGGGACACACAATGACCTTAAGGCAAAATTATCCGCTACGGAGACCTTTTTGGGAGAAACTTTTTTCCCCCTCGAACAAAAAAACACCGAACTCAGCACGATTATCAGCCAGTCCGTCGAGGACGTCTGTCTCTGGCATAGTGAAGAAAGAGCGGTCTTTCTGCGGACGAATGATTTTAAAAGTGATATCTCTCTGGGACATTTCCAAGTACTTAAGCAGACCTGCCGGACCTTGTTCGATCGGTATCAAACAACGCAAGCCTCATCTGCCTTTTTGGATGATGATTTCCAGCAAGCACAAGAAACTCTCTCTACCTTTTTGCCCGAACATCAGACGCTTCAGTCTCAAATAGAAGTCCTTCAACAACAACATGATATTGAAGATGTTTATGCCCCGTCAGAAGAAGCGCCTTCAGATCTTTCTGCCTCTCTCTTTTCAGTCCAAAATCTTGCTGCCTCTTTACTGAATCAACCCACGGCTGCCAAAGCCGTAAAGCCCACGGCTGCCGCCGCGGCTGCCGCTACATCCACAACCGTCACCCTCAAAAAGAATTTCCCCGTCAAACCCGAACCTGGCAGCGATCAAATGAAGAGATATCGGGGCCATAACGAAAACTCTCTCCAGCAAGAAATTGCCAATGACTACCCCTCCCCTCCCTATCTCTATGAGGAACAAATCCTGGCCTACGAAGCGATTATGAAAAATCTTACAGATGAAAGAAAGGCCCTAAAAAAGAAACATGATGCCGTGCTCGAACCCTTTAAAAAAGACTTTAAGAAGGCCAATGAAGACCTCGCAGCAGCTCAAGCCGACCTTCAGGCCGCTACGGGTGACAAAGAAGCTCTCGAAAAAGCGGTCGATGCCGCACAGGAAGCGAGAAACCTTGCCAGCAAGGAGCTGGCCAAAAAGAAGGAAGATGAACAAACAACCCAAGAGGCCATTAATCGTCTGGCGTCCCAACAAGAATCCCTCAAGACCCTCATGATGTCTCGTCACCTCAAGGAACTTGGGAGACAAACCGCTTCGTTTGATCTTTCGAACCTTCGTGCCGATCCCGACTCGTCGCAGGAACATCTTTTGGTTGTGAGTTCCCAGGACGATGATGGCCAACGAAATGTCTTGAATCGTTTCATTACGGTTTTAATCACCACCATTTCAACCTTTGGGGTGTTTATGCTGGTCGTAGCGGCCTTCTTTATGATCGGATCAGAAGGCGATCAAAATCGTCTCCAAAAAGGAAAAAGTATTTTCCTTCATACGATCATTGGACTTGTTGTTGCTTTTACGAGCTACATGCTTGTACAGTTTGTTCTGACGATTCTCTTTAGTTAGCTTTTCTATGCGTATTAAATTTCTTGGTTTGATCTTCCTGTGTTCCCTCTCTCTGTGGGGCGGACTCTCTCATGCCTCGGCCAACCTTGATACTTCCTCCGGGATGCGTACGATTGAACTCAAAGAACCTTTTCTTTTTGATAAAGAGGGAAAAGCCCAAACAAAAATAGAAGGCGCGAATGGGTTTGAACTCCTCGCCAGCTATATCCGTATGATGTATGTCTACGGGGCTTCTATTATTGGTATTATCTGTGTCCTGGTACTTGTTATTTCTGGGGTTCAGATGAGTCTGGGGGGACTGAACGCCGAACTGGTCAACCAGAGCAAAGAACGTATTTTTCAGTCACTGCTCAGCTTGATCCTCTTGTTTTGTAGTTCTCTGCTGTTGAAAACTATTAATCCGGGATTCTTCATGGTTAAGGAAGAAGTGGCGACGTCTGGATCCGCGAGTGGCGCCACGGGAACCGGCGCTGGAGGTTCTGCTACGGTAGGTGCGAATGGAGCCGCTGGAAACGGAGTCGCCCAAGGAAGCGCCAATAGCAATGCCGTGATCCTGGACGAACATGGAAATCCTATCGCTGCTTCAGCACAAGGAGGGGCTAATCCCACACAGGCCGAAATAGATGCTCAGGCTGCGGCTGATCAAGCCGCCGCTCAGGCCGAACAGCCAAATGATGGATCTACGACGGTTGAGACAAGCTTTAGCATTCGTGCCGAAGCCTTTCGAGTTAAAGCGAATGGTTTGTTATCACACACCCCTCCAAAACTAGCCGAAAGTATGGTTCTTCGACAACAAGCTGGTGCGCTTGACGATCTTGATACTTGGACCGATGAATTCAGTGCGATCAAAAATAATTCTGAACTTTCCCTCGCGGAAATCGACCAAAAACTTACCACGCTTCATTCAACGGTGAGTACTGATAATCTTAATGGCTCTACTGATCCGGTAACCCTTTCCGCTCACCAAAGACTCGTCAAAACCCTTTCTGATGACCTTAAAACTGCTCAGGAGGTCAAAACTTGGACGGATACATTTAACACGATCAAAAATACGTCTGCCCTTTCTCTCAAAGACAGAAGATTCGCCCTTGCAGATCTTCTTCTCGAGTTCGTAGATTCTGGTGCCAAAGATTCTAAGTATCCTCAGATCCGTGACTCATTTGCAGAACTGAACAAAGAGGTATCAGCCCTCGCGGATCAGACGCGCGCGAACGAGGCCTTAATGGTGGAACTTGATGAATTCATAGAACAAAGAGATGCGATCATGCTCAACCCATCCATTCCCGATCGGGATATAGCGCTCAGAGCCCTTAAGGCAACTCTGCACGAAAAAGTTCAAAATATAACACAAATAAATGTTCGTCAGGGATTCCTGACATTGATCGATGAAATTGATAACGAGATTGTCATTCCTGCCGTCACCCATTAGGAATCAATCCCAAATTGAAGCTCTTTTCCTCGTGCCTCTTCATTGATGATTTTTCCCTGGTCAAAAACTAACTGGCCGTTCACAAATGTTTGGAGAATTTTTCCCTGTACGGTCCAGCCTTCGAAGGGCGACCAGTCGCATTTAGAAAAGAAATCTTCAGGGTTAATTTTATATTCTGCTTCGGGATCGATTAAGACTAAGTCTGCGTCGAATCCGGGCTCTATCCAGCCTTTTTTGTCTGAGACATGAAAGATCTCAGCCGTACGGTGGCTGGTCATTTCAGCAAGTCTTGTGAGAGGAATATTGCGTTTATTAAATTCTGTAAACATCAGCGGCAAGAGTGTTTCGATCCCGGGGATGCCGTAACACGGATGTTGTTCCATTTTTTCATCACGAGTGTGCGGGGCATGATCCGTGGCGAGACAATCAATCGTGCCGTCTTCTACGCCTTCCCAGAGCGCTTCTAGATCTTCTTCTTCGGCGAGTTGAGGCTTCATGCAGCAGAACGCGCCTTTTTCTGCTCGATCTTTGCCCGTCATGAGCAGGTGATGCGGACAGACTTCCATCGTGATAGGATGGCCGGCGTCTTTGAGTTCTCGTACGCGTGAGACCTCAGAAGCAAGACTGGCGTGACACAAGTGCATCTCACAGGGCGCGTCTTCTTCGAGCCAGATCTCTGTCGCCCGTTGAAACGTTTCCCCTTCCGCGTGCAGGGAAACTTTTTTTCCAAGTTTGAAAATTTCTCGCCAGAGATTTTCGTCGTCCATCTTGAGATTTCCGGTCGTCGTATTGAGATAGAGTTTTACGCCGGGGACGTTTTCGACCTGGGCAATTTCATCAAGATTTTCTGGTCCCGCGCCAAAATACAGGCCAAAATTAGCGACTGATTTGCTCGATGCAAGCGCGCGTTTTTGATCCAAAATTTCTCGTGAGAAAGTGGGTGGGTTGGTATTGGGCATGTCAAAATAACTCGTCACGCCACCTGCAATTGCGGCGCGTGATCCTGAGGCGAAGTCTTCTTTGTACTCAAATCCTGGTTCTCGGAAATGTACATGCGGATCGAACCAGCCGGGCATTAAAATGTACTGCGCGGGCTGAGAAGTTTCTTTGATCTGGATAATTTTTCCATCTTCGATATACACATCACCGATTTGTTCTGAATCGGGATTGATAATGCGGACGTTTTGGAGGCAGTAGTTCATTCAAAGAACATATTAGTCAATTTTAACTTGAAAAAAAAGTATTAAGCTTTACTTTTTATTCCGATATGGGAAAAAACATTCTTGGCATCGATGTCGGAACGACGACTTGTAAGATGGGGGTTGTTACGGCTGATTTTGAAGCCCAAACGCTGGAAACAAGAGGCGAAATACAGTCCTCGAGATATCCAGAAAACATGATTCGTCAGGGCGGTGTCAATATTCAACTTCTGGTGGCCACTGTACGCCAAGCCATTCAATCTTTTTTGGACAAAAGTGATATCGATCAAATTCATCGCGTATCGATGATCGGTTTTGGTCCAACATTTGCCCCCTGCGACCTACAAAATCAAGAAATTATTCCCGCAAGGGGCGGTCGAATGTACAACTATCAAAATGATAAACTCCAACCATCTATCACGACCCTCCAGCACCTTGAACCCATCTTGGGCCAAAAGCTTGGCGCCCATCATGCTCTGGTCCAGCTACAAGCGCAATATCTGGACCAAGGTGAAAAACTCCTCGAACAGGGAAGTAAGCTTTCGGGTTTTGTGATCAATTCTGTTCTGGGCGTTCTCGCGCAAGAGCTTTGCCCGGAAGCAGCTGGCAAACTTTCTCGAGGAGAAGCGAGCTACATGGGACTGGTTACGCCGGGTTCCGGTCGATGGGTCCACCAATTAACACAAATTGTGGAAGCAGAAGTCCTGCCGGAACTCAGACGCGCTGATCAAAGCTTGGGGCGTATTAGGGGCAATGATCTGCACCCAAGCCTTCGCAACGCGAGTCTTCATATCGGCGGCACGGATGGACCGATGATCCAACAATACGGGCCGCATCATGCCGCTGAAGGCACAAGCCTCGGAATCGGAACCACTATGGCGGTACGCGTTTCAGGAGAGCATCCGCTCAAAGATCCAAACCTCTGGAATATTCGTTTTCGAGAAGGCGAAATCACCTCTGGACGAGCTTCCAATACCGGCGCTTCCACGCTGGATCATTATTTTCCAGAGAAACATGGTGAAGACGTCGATGAAGACGTTCGAAATTTTTGGAAAGATCCTGCAAAATTTGAAAATTTTCTCTCAAATTATCCACTCGTAGAAATGCCCGGACATGCCGGTTCGCGAGATGGGAAACTTACGCCCGAACAAGGTGGCCTTTATAGCATAGAAGCACAAGAACAAGTGCCTCTTTCCCCCGACTTCCCGGACGAACGCCTCGCCTTTTTGGCCTCAGAGGGCATTGTCTTCCGGGCATTGCAACTTGTCGGAGAACTCAAGTCGGCAAAAGAAGCCGCTGGTGAGGATTTTGGAAATGAATTTCATATCGCCGGTGGGCTTATGAATAGCCCTGTTATGCGGGATATGATTTTGAGCTTTCTGGAACATTTTCTCGACATCAAAGATCCTCAACTACTGGAATCCAGCTATGAATGTTCGGGCATCATTGCTTGTGCCAAATCCGTCTACCGTAAAACGCTTCAATGGAAAGATCCCGAACCCAATCGTATTGGATTAAAGGATCGAACATTTGTCCTGACATCAAAAATGCTCGCACAGTTTCAACGTCGATGGGAAGGATTCAAAGCGATCGATGCAAAGCTACGCGCTGAGGTTTAAAGCTTTTGCGATGAGCGCCATGCGCACCGGGATGCCGTTCGCGGCTTGTTGAAAGTATCGTGCTTGGGGCAGATCATCGACCGCCAGTGTGATTTCATTTACTCGTGGCAAGGGATGCATGAGGATCGCACTGTCTTTCATCTTGTTGACCTGCTCGACGTCAAAGATATAGACGCTTTTGAATTTTTCATACTGAGCCGGGTCTTCGAATCGTTCTTTTTGGATGCGCGTGTCATAGATCACATCCGCATTGGCAATGATTTCATCACTCAGGGCTTCTTGTTTCAGATCGCCTTCTTGGAAATAACTGTCTGGAATCTGGAGCGCGTCCGGGGCAATGAACTGTAGTTTTATATTGGGAAAATGTCGCAGCATCGTTGTAAGAGAGTGAACCGTTCGTCCGTATTTCATGTCGCCGATAAAAGCCACGTTCATGGCTGATTCAAGATCAAATTCTTTACTGATCGTGTAGAGATCCAGCAGGCTTTGCGTGGGATGTTCGCCGGAACCATCCCCTCCATTTAAGACTGGCACAGAAGAATATTCGGCTGCAATCGCTGCATCGCCTTTCGTTTTTGATCGCATCGCGATCACATCCGCACAATTCGAAACGATCCGAATGGTATCGGGCAGAACTTCGCCTTTGGTGATCGAAGAAAATGTCACGTCTGTTTCTGAAATAACGCCTCCCCCGAGTCGAAGCATCGCTGTCTCAAAGCTCAGACGCGTTCTGGTCGAAGGCTCGTAAAAAAGCGCCGCCAAAATCTTACCTTTTGCAAGCTCACAAAACCCGGGTCCCTCCAGAATCGCTTCCATTTGAGAAGCAGAATGAAGAATCTCCAAAATCTCATCTTTGGAGAACTGCGCAGCCGATAATACATGGAACATTGTTACGATTTTAGAATCTTCCCGTCAGAATACAAAATTATTTTATAAGTTTGGTCGCGATAAAACCAGCGTCTTTTGCGGCTTGGATACTTTGAAAAAATCTTCGGTGCCCAACACGAGTACCGCGGGCCGGATAACTGTCACTGGGGTAAAATTTCATCGTCTTCGTATTTCCGGTGTATTTAAATTGTTTAAATTGTAAGTCTTCGCTGTCAGCAAACTGGCCCAGGGGCAGTTTTATCACGCCTTCTTTTTCGATCATATTCTCATTCAAGAGAATGCGCAGAGGGCCGAATACTTCAAAGATAAGCTCATCCCCCACAAGATCTTGCATCTGAATCACAACGATTTCTTCTTGCGGCTCTACCTTGACCACAGGCGCACTCGAAACCGTATGCCATCGCCCAGCAATGTAGCTGGCGATCGCTATGACCAATAAACCGATAGATATTTTTATGCGGGACATGAGTTCATCCCTATCACGAAAAACATCTTTCTCAAAAGATTTAATCTCAATTTAATATGACGCTTCACCCGCTCTTAATTATTAAACTTGAAGTGCATCACATCTCCGTCTTTGACGATGTATTCTTTGCCCTCCATGCGCATTTTCCCGGCTTCTTTGGCCGCGGATTCGCTTCCTCCTGCGACAAAATCAGCATAGGCAATAACGTCGGCCTTGATGAATCCTTTTTCAAAATCGGTATGAATCTCGCCGGCGGCTTGCGGCGCTGTAGCTCCCTGACGCACCGTCCAGGCACGGACTTCTTGAACCCCCGCGGTGAAATAACTCTGCAGTCCTAAAAGCTCAAAACTTTTTTGAATCAGCGCTTCTAACCCCGATGTTGTCGCTCCGATTTCTTCTAAAAACATCTCAATTTCATCGTCCGTCATATCACACATATCCGCTTCAAACTTCGCACAGACCGGCGTCACAGGAATGTTCTCGGGAATATTTACTTGGGACTTAAACCCTGCCACGTCAAAACTAGAAAATTGATCTTCGGCCACATTGGCCACCACCAAATACGGCTTCTCGGTCAGCATTTGGGCCTGTTTGGCAAAAGGTTGTTCGTCCTCTGTAAGCTCGACACTTGAAACAAGCTTTTCTTGTTCCAGTGCGTCTTTGAATTTCTCCAGAACCGATAATTCCACCTTGGCGTCTTTATCTCCGGCGCGGGTTTTTTTACTCACTCGATCGATTTGCTTATTGATGCTCTGCAGATCCGCTAAAATCAACTCCGTCATGATTACCTCAAGATCACTTTTTGGATTAATATTTCCGTCTACGTGATGGATATCACTGTCCTCAAAGGCTCTGAGTACATGACAGATTGCATGACATTCACGAATATGAGAAAGAAACTGATTCCCGAGCCCTTCTCCTTCTGAGGCGCCTTTGACTAATCCCGCAATATCCACAAATTCTACGACCGAAGGGACGATTTTTTCAGGACTTACCAGTTCGGCAAGTTTTTTAAGTCTTCGGTCTGGCACTTCGACGATTCCGACATTGGGATCGATCGTACAAAAAGGAAAGTTCTCCGCTGCGGCGTTGCTCGATTTGGTTAACGCGTTGAAGAGTGTTGATTTTCCAACATTGGGAAGTCCGACGATTCCTATTTTTAAGTTCATGTAACTTTTTTAATGCTTTTTGGGAAAAATAACAATATAATGACGTCATGTTTACTCTCGTTGTTATCCGGCATGGTCAAAGTGAATGGAATTTAAAAAAGCTTTTTACGGGTTGGACGGATGTCCCTATGACCGAAAAAGGGATCGCTGAAGCGCATCAAGCCGGACAGCTCCTCAAACGCGATGGCTATAATTTTGATCTGGCCTATACATCTTATCTTTCTCGGGCCATTGATACGCTGGATATTGTTTTGGATGAACTCGGGCAATCCGATCTCGAAATTATCAAAGACTGGCGTTGGAACGAACGTCACTACGGTGCCTTACAGGGAAAAAACAAGGAACAGATGGCCGAAGAAGTCGGTGCCGAACAGGTCCATCTTTGGCGACGAAGCTTTGATGTTCCGCCTCCGGCTCTCGATGAAGCTGACCCACGACATGCAAGTCATGAGGCTCGCTATAAAGATCTTTCTCCCGAGCAAATCCCCGAAACAGAAAGCCTCAAGGATGTCATTGCACGCTTTATGCCACTTTGGAATGAAGATATTTCTCCGCTGATCAAGCAGGGCAAAAATATTATTATTTCCGCGCATGGAAACACCATCCGCGCGCTGGCGAAACATCTCGAAAATATTTCTGAGGATGAAATTACCGGCCTGGAAATTCCCACCGGAGTTCCGCTGATCTACAAACTCGATGACGATCTCAATCTGATCGAGCGGTCTTTTTTGGAAAAATAGGCAACATTCGCGTATGATGCTTTTGTCTATGAAAGTAAAAAATCCTGGTATATCTCTTTTAGTGGCGTTGGGCGTCTCGGCGCTGACGATGGTGATCGCTATGGCGGTTCTCCAATCCGTCACGAAGACCTTTGTTCAGGGCCAAGGTATGGAACAATCCAACCAGGTTTTTTTCGCGACAGAATCCGGTCTTGAGGCGGGATTTTATCATCATAATGCACGCGGCGCGGGACTGGTTATCGCTGGAACCGATATCGCCCATACCGCTATTGATGCCACGGCAACCTGGGACATTGATGGTCGTGCTACAGCTTATACGGAACCGCTCCGTGAATACCAAAAAGTTGAAATTCCTCTGTACTGGGATAGTGCTGCAGATATTACCACCGCCCATGATCCAACAAGCGGAAAGATTCTCAATGCAACAGAGCCCTTTACGCTAACCTTTAACCCCGACGCAGAGACGCTTGGTATTGATTTCAAGGCGCCCAATCCTCCAAATGAAGTCGTCATTGATTGGAAGCTTTTGGCTTATAACACTGAGGCAGGAACCGATCGTTGGGAGACCTTTGCCCCGGCCGAAAATCCATCCGGCATTTGTTCTCGTGATAATTGGATTGATTATTTACCGTTTGTCTGTGAAACCAACCTGAATACGATTGCTAAAACAGAGATTATATCAAATGCTTTTCTTAAGGGCCAAGTCCTCCCCGGTAATACCACTCCCGGATTCAATGACTTTTATGCTTCTACTGATCATGAAAAATATAAACTTTCTTTTCAGGCTTTACTACCATTTGAAGATTCTGCCTCTGACACGACTATTTCGGGGATCCCGCTTTCGCTTTCTTTTACCAGAACACCTGATTTCCCGCAGCCTTTTTACCACCTGACGGCCACCGTCAACAAAGGCGCCTACCAACGCAGTCGCACGCTGACCATCCCGGAGCGTACGACGCTGAGTGCGTTTGATTATGTAATTCTTGATTAATTTTTTTCATGCAAGCCACGATCTACCACAAACCGACCTGTCCCTACTGCCAGAAAGCCATGGCCCTCCTGGAGGAAAAAGATATTCCTTTTGAGGCCATCAATGTCCTGGACTATCCCTATGAACGCGCGCGTGTTTCGGCAGAAAATAATAACTTTCCTACCGTGCCGATGATCTTCATCGATGGCGAATTTGTGGGGGGCTATGATGACCTCGTGGGCAGCCCGGATGATGATTCTGAAGACGAGGAAGAATAGCACCTACTTGACTTTATTTCTAAAGCAAGTATTTAATGTGCGATGACAAAAGAATCACTGCTTCCCCCCGAGATTGCTCAACGCGTCCAGGCGCTTTTTGAAGCGCATGGCATTGATCATATTTGTAATACCTGTGGCGAAGGCGTCTTCCAAAAAGCCCTGGAGAAAGCTCGATCAGGCGCTCTCAATGCGATCAATGTTATTTTTGATCAGATGGAAGAACCGTCCGCTGCAATAGAGGAAGATCCCCCGAAAAAAGGATTTACAATAAAAAGACGTGCGATGAACCTCTCAACGCTTCCCCCGTCTGAGCACTTTGAAAAATGGCTCGAAGATCATTCCCACGCTTCATACACCGAACAGGGATTACTCCAAACGCTCTATGGTCTTTTAAGTGATCCTTATCCGGACGCCATTGCACGAGCACAAAAACTTCTCTTTGCCATGGAAGAGGACATAGATTCTGCACGAGCCTACAAAGTAGCTTTGCAGGTATTTTTTAGAGCTGGAATCGAAAATCAATGCCTCAATATACCCCGCATGAAAGAGCTCCATGAAGCCTTTCAATTTTCTGAAAAAGACCTCTCTGTTTCCTTTGAACGCATTATTCAGTACACCCTCGAAACACAGTGTGACTTTGAAGACTATGTCTTAAGCACGCATCCTCAAGATATCAAACTTAAGGACTGGCACCCACTGGATTTCATTAAATTTCTCAATCAAATCCTCGAAAACTTTGATACGGATGAAGTGCTTTATCTCGTGATGACCGATCCTGTTCTACAGGTTGTTCTTCAGGGTCTGTATCTTCAGGAAAGTTCTGGAAATCAGCATGCATCAATTATAGAAGGTCTTCAGTGCTATATTTCTGAAGATTCTTGGGACCAAATACAAAGAGTACCGGTGAGAGTCACGCCTTCCGAAATCTAAAACGCTTTACGCCGCCTCTTTCTCTTTCCACTCGTCCCACTCTTTCTCGAGTTCTTCATGCTGGCCGGTTTTGTACATTTCTATGACCTCTGACACAGAACCCATCGTCTGCGTCGCAAAGTCTATAACATCCGCCACTTCCGTGTCATAGGCGCCGATCGTCTTCCCTCCGTCGAGCTTAATCGCAGAAAGCTCTGTCAGGCCCTCAATCAAATCTACATCCGTCAAAGGTGCATCTTCTTTTGCATCAGCCTGATCATGAAGCCCTTCATGGATCATCACGTGCTCTCTGATATTATCCTCCAAGAGTATGTCTGCATTGAGCTTGGCGACGCCCGTCTGACGATTGTACTGTCCGGCTATTGTATCCCCTAGGTTTTGATCTATTTCAAAATCCGAAACACCCGTTTCGGTTTGAACAAAAGCTAACTCACGTCTCACCCGCGCGACAAATATTTCAGCCGCTTCTTCTGGGACGGGAAGCCCTTCGAGGACTTCTGCCTGAGGATCTTCGACGGAGCCAAGATATTCAGTGAGTTTCATCACCCTCTTTGTACCAGAAACAAAGGAAAAACCAAGCTTTTTCTTCTTTATTTATTCCCCCCAACACTTGACACAGCACCACAAAAAACTAATGTCGCAACACTTTTGAAAAAAAGTAGCTCTTTGACAGGAACTCTCTCAGGAGAAAGCTGTCTGTTTTTACGTAAAAATTAACTTCCTTTTTGGAGGAAAAGTTCTTTTTTCGAAGGCAGACATTCTTTCTCCTTCGTTCAATTTTGTTTTGCAATTTCATTTGATTCATTTCTCCCCGCACCCCAAACATCCAAATCCTGAGGAGGATTATTATGGATAAGTCACCCCTCACCCTACAACCCGGGGTCCTTAACGGCCCCGAAGCCCGTGCGGTCTTTGCGGATGCGAAGATCCATGGGTATGCATTGCTCGGCGTCAACTGTATCGACTCCGGCAGTGTCAACGCGGTCCTTCACGCCGCATCCGAAGCCAAGACGGTCGCCTTTATTCAGGCGTCCGACGGCGGTGCCACCTTCTTTGGCGGCAAGCCTCAGGGCGATCCCATCGCCGGCGCCATTCGCATGGCGTATGATGTACACCGCGCTTCAGTGCAGTACGGCGTACCTGTGATCCTTCACACGGATCACGCAAGCCGCAAAAAACTTCCGTGGCTCGAAGGACTGATCGCCGAAGGCGAGAAGTTCTATGCGAGAACGGGTCGTCCGTTGTTCACCAGTCACATGGTGGACTTGTCGGACGAAGAGTTGCCGGCCATCATCAAGGTGAGCCAAGAATGGCTCACGCGTCTCGCTGCTCTGGATATGATGTTGGAAACCGAAGTGGGTCCAACGGGCGGCGAGGAAGATGGCGTGGACAATTCAGCTCTCGATACAGAGAAGTTGTACACCACACCAGAAGACATCGCCACCGCGTTTTTGGCTCTCAATCCGATCAGCTCCTGCTTCACCATTGCCGCTGCATTCGGCAATGTCCACGGGGTTTACAAGCCAGGGAATGTCGTTCTGAAGCCGAGCTTGCTCGGTGAATTCCAGGCCGAAACAGCCCGGCATCTCGACCTCGATCCGGACGCACATCCCGTGGATTTTGTCTTCCACGGGGGGTCTGGTTCCAGCCAGACCGAAATTGATGTGGCCATCGCAAACGGGGTCGTGAAAATGAATTACGACACCGGAACCCAGGCCGCACGCTTCCACGCGCTCGGCGAATACGTGTTTGCGCATCCCCATGCTGCGCTCTGCACACTTCATCCGGTGACCGGCGACCCGCTCAAAAAGCAGTTCGACCCGCGGGCCGCTCTGGCAGCCTCTGAAGCTGGCATGACCGCAGAGGTACTGAAAATGTACCGCATGCTGAACTGCAACAACATTCTGGCGAGCTAGGAACTCACCAGTCCTTCGAACGAAGGAGTTACCAGGCGCAACACTCGTTGTTGCGCCTGGTTTCCTTTACCTCAAAATAAACCCTTTCTCTATTTAAATTTGACTTTCCCCTGTAACCCAGACTACAATTCGCGTGTTTTGTATCTTTTAATCCTTTCCTCAGATGCGAAAGTTATTTGCACTTTTGATGGGACTAGCTCTTGTTGGTTGTAGTTCTAGCAGCGAAGACGTTGCTGAAGCTCCTGCCGAAGAGATGGTTGCCGAAGAAGCTGTTGAAGCTGAGGTTGAAGCTGTGGCCGAGGTAGCTGAAGAAGCTGCTGAAGTTGTAGTTGAAGCCGAAGTTGAAATGGCCGAAGAAGCTGACGACATGGAAGAAGCTGTTGAAGCTGCTGACATGGAAGAAGCCGTCGCTGAAGACGACTCTGATGTTTTGGAATAGAGTTTCTCTTTTCTTGTAAACTTTCAAAAACCCTGGCTTTTCTTACGTCAGGGTTTTTGGTATACCCATGCCAGACTCCTTGTAATTGGAAAAAATAATCAAAAATTCTTATGACATTGCGACTCCAAGATTCTTGGCCCTGGCCTGATATCCTTGACCCCCATGATCCAAAATTTTCGGATATGTGGGAGAAGATAAATCATGATTGTAAAACAGAAACGGTCTACCCTCCTCAAAATCAAATTTTTCGAGCTTTTGAGCTCTGTCCATTTGATAAAGTAAAAGTAGTACTTCTGGGACAGGACCCTTTTTATCAAGAACCCAAAACCACTCAGGGTCCTCCCAAAGCCAATGGGCTCGCCTTTTCTATTTCTGAAGACCATCCAATCGATAGTTCGCTCAAGAACATGTTTCAAGAGATTCATGATGACCTGGGACTGACTATTCCCCCTGAGACCCGCGATCTTTCTCCTTGGGCCGATGAAGGCGTACTTCTGATGAATGCTTTTCTTACCGTCAAAAAAGGCCAAAAACTTTCTCACAAAGAATGGGGCTCGTTTACCGATGCTGTCATCGAAGCTATTAATAATCAAAAAGAACAGGTTGTCTTTTTACTCTGGGGAACTTTTGCCAAAAAGAAAGCCAAACTGATCGATAAAACACGCCATAAAATTCTTGAAACTTCCCATCCTTCTGATATGTGGGATGCCGTAAACAAAGGATTTTTCGGCTCTAAACACTTTTCAAAAACGAATAAATATCTTGAAGATAAGAAAAAATCTCCGATTGATTGGCAAGTGTAAAAGCTTTATGATGGTCTCCGCATGAAATCATCTGTTTTTTGGACCCTTACGATCTTTTTGGTGCTCTCTATTATGGGGAGTGCAGCTTGGATTTTTCAGGACGAGCTTCGCGATCATATTTTCTCTTCGATCTCTGTTCCGGAGACCCAAACGCCTGAGTCCTCTCCCATACAAAAAGCAGTTGAGGAAGACGCGACAGAAGCTCCTGTCGAAGCAACTTCCAAAGACCCGACATCGGAGCTATCTACGCAAGGTGTGAAACGATCCCGATCTTTTGTGGGACGACTTGAGGAATCGCAACGCCTTATGGATCAGGGATATTACTCCCTCGCTGCCCTCGAGGTAGCCGCCGCCATGAAAGATAAAGCCGATACGATTGATCCCTATTTGATTCTTGGAGAAATCTATCTCAGAACCCAAAATCTCACCAAGCTCGAACATCTGATGCAGACCATGACGCATCGTTTCCCGGAAAACACCGCCGCCCTGACGCTGCGTCTACGGAGTCTTGTGAGCCAGAAATTATTTACAGAAGCCATTGCTTTTATTGATACGGTCGGCGAAGCCGCCCCTATGGATATGTATTTTTATGAAGCGATTTTGCGGGGCTTCCAAAACAATCATGATGCGGCTGAAAAGCTTCTCTCTACGGCCCTTCGAAGCGGTACGCTTTCGGAAGACTTCATCGACAAATCCCAGTCAATTCTTGATATTTATACGCAATTTGAAGCTGTTTCTGATGGGAAAAACCCTCATCTTTTTGCCCTCATGTCACAGTCTCTCAGTGAACATCACGAAGCGGTACTCGCCCTAGAGGCGGCGGAACTCGCGGTCAAAGAAGATATTGCCTATCCTGATGGGTGGATTCTTCGGGGTTATGCCAAGTTTTTACTTCAGGACTACGAAACCGCTCTCACGGACCTGCGTCATGCGTATGATTTGGATCCGCTTCGCCCAGAAACCCATTACTTTTTAGCGCTGGTCCTCCAAGAAATGGGCCGCAGCGCAGAAGCGTCTTTGTTTTTTGAAAAATCACTCGAACACGAATTTGCTTTTGAGACGGATGTAAAATGGAAACTCGTAGAGCTTTTCATGCAGCAGAAAAAATACGATCAGGTCGTGGCTCTCTATCAAGAATTGATGGCCGAAGAAGGCCCTCTCAAAAAAGAAAGTATCGTTAGTATGCTTCATTCCTCGATCAATATTATGAAAAAGCCAGAGCTGGCGCTGGAGATCAGCCAGGAATTGCTTGATGAACATCCCAAAGATATCTTCTATCTCAATATGCAGGCCTGGGCACAGATCGCCAACAAACACTTCAACAAGGCCTCTGAAACCTTGCAGCAAGCTACCTACCTCGATGACAACAACCCACGAACCCTTTTAAATTTGGGCCTTTTGGCCGAAGAACAGGGGTATTTCTCTCGCGCTAAAGAATTCTACAAACGCAGCTACCAACAGGGACAAGATCAAGCCTATGAGTCGGTGGTCAATCTCGCGGCGTTGCAGTACAACAAGTTGATCAAACGAGAGCAACAACCGGAAAATCCAGAAACGCCCGATCGACCAAAAAGTTCGCCCTAATACTTTTAATCATTTGAGAATTTGTGAAGATCACTTATTATTCACGCTGAATGGCAAATCTTGATGTGAACTTCTGTAACGTAAAATTTCCCAGTCCACTCGTTTTGGCTTCGGGGATTTTAGGTGTTACCGGTGGAAGTTTCCGACATAGTGTTGAAAAAGGATGTGGCGGTATCACCACGAAGTCTCTCTGGAAAGAACGCCATCCCGGGCACCCCAATCCTACGATGTTTGGAAACGAACACTATCTCATGAATGCGGTCGGAATCCCTGATGCGGGTATTACAAAAGCCGTGGAAGAACTCGGAGAATACTTACCCACCCGCAAAGCCCCCCTCATCGCCAATATTGTTGGCGGACACAAAGATGAATTTGTTGCGATGGCGGAAGCCTTGGCCGAACTCCCGAGCCCTCCGGATATAGTCGAACTCAATATTTCTTGTCCGAATGTCGAAGATGAATTCGGCAAGCCTTTTGCTTGTGATCTAATTTCTGCAGCTGATCTGACCAAACTTGTTCGGGCTAAAACCGATCTGCCTTTAGCGGTAAAACTTTCTCCGAATGTCGATAATATTGGTGAAATCGCCAAGGCGGTTGAAGCTGCTGGCGCGGACGCCATCTGTGCCATCAATACGGTTGGTCCTGGTATGCGATGGAACATTGATCTGAAAGCGCCGATGCTGTCGAATGGCGTGGGCGGCGTCTCTGGACCAGCGATCTTCCCGATCGCCGTCAAAGCCGTCTATGACATTTATAAAGCTGTGAACATCCCGATCATTGCCACGGGCGGTGTGAATTCCGGTCGAGACGCCTTAGAAATCATGATGGCAGGAGGCACTCTGGTTGGTGTCGGAACAGCGATTTATTATCACGGTGATGACTTCTGGAAAAAAGCCACCGATGAAATGTCGGCTTGGCTCGATGGAGAAGGCATTAAAAATATAGAAGATATTATTGGTCTCTTTCATAAAATATAATTTCATGAAGACCTTTTGGATCACATTTCGTCCCACACTGGATAAGTTCAAAACTGTGGCGTTTCTGATTGTTTGCTTGGTCTTACTGTGGATCTTTTTTGGGTGGACCCGAGGCCTGATCAGTGCTGGTTTTGTAACATTTCCCCTAGAAATTATGGATCTCTGGGGACTCAAGGCCGAGCCGCTTTCTTTCCTGGGTTTTTCAATCCCAAATCCACTAGATTATTTGCCTCAGATAAAATTCGCTCTTACTTTCGATCTCATTCTGCTTTATGTTTTAGTCTGTGTGTATGGTTTTACGGATCGCTATTTTCTCTCTCAAAAATAAATGCCCTGCTGCAAAGAACTTCATCATCCCCTCAATACGGAATTTCAGGCGTTTACCATCAAAGACTTCTGGGAAGAGGCCTCTAATATTCGAACATTTGTCTTCGAGGGAACTCTGGGCGCGAAACCTGGTCAGTTCTGCATGCTCTGGATTCCGGGCGTTGACGAAAAACCTTTTTCGATTGCGCGAGATTATGACGGAGAAATCTGGCTCACTATTTGTAAAGTCGGTCCGGCGACAGAAGAACTTTTTACATTAAAAAAAGGCGATAAAATAGGGCTTCGAGGTCCTTTTGGACAGGGATTTAGCACGAAAAAAAAGAAAAATATTGTGTTGGTGGGGGGCGGCTACGGTACCGCGCCATTGCACTTCACCGGCAAAGCGCATCAAGACGAAGGCTGTGATGTGACGATGATTATTGGTGCCCGCAGTGAAAATTTACTCATCTGGACCGATAAATGCGAAGCGTCTGGCTTCCGGACCCTTGTTGCCACCAACGACGGCTCACGTGGAACAGAAGGCTTTACCACGCATGTTTTAGAAAAGCTTCTCGCCGAAGAAAAGATTGATCTCGTCCAAACCTGTGGTCCGGAAAAAATGATGAAGGCTCTCTCCCAGATGTGTGAAGAAAAAAATGTTGCCTGTGAAGTTTCCATCGAACGCTATATGAAATGTGGATTTGGGATCTGTGGCCAGTGTGTCACCGAATCAGGCGAAAAAATGTGCCAAACCGGCCCCGTCGTCCCAGGCAAAAAAGCCCTGAGTTATCCGGACTTTGGTGAATATCATCGGGGGAGTGAGGGACAGAAAATAAGCTGGTAAAAATAAAATTTAACCAATGGGGTCCGCCACATTTTTTATATTTACTTATACACAGCATGATCCCCAACCGTCAAAAGAACGGCGGTTGTTTTGGTTTCATACTCAAAAATAATGCGATATTCATAATTTACAGAAAAAGCATAGCAGTTTTTAAGAGGCCCTTTTAGCTTATGCGTTTTTAGGAAACTATGACTTGTCTCCCCCTTAAACAACTCAATTTTTTCTTTCACTTCCTGTTGCAAGGCTTTGGGAAGTTTCTTGTATTGCCTCACAAAAGTAGGCTTATAAAGAATGTTCATAGTTTTTCAGATAATTCATCAAGATCGCCACACAGAGAAGGTTCTTTTTGTGCCTTGAGGACATCTTCGACTGCTTTTTCTTCCAAATATTTTTGAATGGCCTTTCTGGCAAGAGCCGCATCGTTGGGGGCATCTCCTTGTGAGACATAGTGTTTGATACGTGCACGAAGATCACTCGAAAGAGGGACGGAAAGAGTTGTCATGGTTATGATATTATCATATGAAATAATCATATCATAACTATTTCTTTGAAGCAACCTACTGAAACAATAAATGGAGTTATGATTTTACCAAATATTTAATCTCGATTTAATCTTTCGAACTGAACTGTTTCGAACCAGGTGCCCTTCGGGACACCTGCTCCGGCAGCAAGGATTTAAAGTCTAAGCCTGATACCACAAAAAGCCCCTTGATGCAAAAGGCTGGTGGGTTGGGTGGGGCTCGAACCCACGACAAATGGCTTAAAAGGCCACTGCTCTACCGACTGAGCTACCAACCCAATTATTCTTTTATATTCCACCGAAAGAATGGTGGAGCCACAGGGATTCGAACCCTGGACCCCCTGCTTGCAAAGCAGGTGCTCTAGCCAGCTGAGCTATGGCCCCGTTTAGGGAAAAAGAAATTGCAATGGACTGAGAAGTATTTCGAGCCCTCCGATAAGCCATGCAAAGGCTACGAAGGACGTCATTACACCAAAAATTTTGATGAATACGTAGGTGCCACCTGGGCCGAAAGCCGTTTCCGCAAAGGACATTTCGCCGGTAAAATTACCAACTTTTTCCGAGAAAACAGTTATCGCGATTCCCGCAGGAATCAAAAGCCAAGCAAGCATTCAGAACGAAAAAGAACAGTAAAAAGCCGGGTAATTGTAGAAAAAACGAAGATTTTGTCAAAAGAATAGACTCTTCTCTCTTATCTTTACTCATGGACTTGCTTAAAATGCCTTTTTTATGGTACAATAAGGAGATGAAAAAGTTTTGTTTAATACTCTTATTTGGACTTTTCCTTAGCCCCGCAACGGGACTGTGCCAAAAAACAAACCGAATCCCTATTCTGGGGGATCAATTTTATGACCCCATCATGACGCACAATATTCTTTCTGAACAGATTGATGTAGTTGCTAAAAAGATTGATGAAGACCCCGATACGCCAGGGATGCAACACTTTGTTGAACAGATAACCGTCGAAAGTCGACTCATCACTCGATTTAATATTACCCTCGGAGCGATTGGTCTTATCTTTCTCGTCGTCCTGGGAACCAAGTTTATTTATTCACTCGGAGAAGCCGACAAACTTAAAAAATATAAACAGGAATTTGGATGGATTGCGATGGGACTCGTCGTTATTTCAGCGGCGCAATTTATTGGATTCAGTCTCTTTAACCCGGTTAAAGAAATTATCGGAGGCGCGAATGAAACCGGTGATTTTGTCCAAAACCTCGCTGCCAAGTCTGAACAGATCGTTCAGTTTTTCTTTTACCTTGCGGCCGGCGTTATGCTGATCAACGGAGTTATGTCTGGATATGATCTCATTATTGGAAGTGAAGATGAGCAGACCATCGAAAAAGAAGTTAATTTTGTGAAATCATATCTGACCGCGATGATTTTGATCGTGATGGGAGAAACCATTGTGCGCCTCCTGACCTTCCGTCGCCCCGATTCCAATGCTTATCTGGTAGAACCGGGAACCGATCTCCTCGGAGAGAGCCCCAATATTGATACGACCAGTGTCATTCAGTACGCTATCAACGAAATCATGGGACTCGCCAACTTTGTTCTGACCTTTATTGGAGTTGCCTCCTTGGTCATGCTGGTAATGGCAAGTCTCTACTATGTAACGAGCTTTGGGAACGAAGAACAAACCACCCGCGCCAAAAACATCATTCTCGGATGTATTCTGGGAATCATCCTTGGATTTTCTAGCTTCACAATTTCGAGCTTTTTTGCCACACGTCCACCGGGCGACTCGTTGGCCTTTCTCACAACATTTTTCGCATGAGATTCCTTCTAAAATTTCTCTGCTTTATCTTTCTCTGCGGCGTCCTCTGGACCCCGGGAGACTCTCTTGCTGTAGGATCGGGTGGCAACTACAACGCGCCCATTGTTCAGGATATTTTTCGTCGTGATCCGGGTCATCTCAAAAACCTTCCCTCGGACGTCAAACCATATTTTCCCTACGCCTCACCGCTGAAAGACTATACCGAAAATCCAGATCTTAAGCTTTATGGCGAAAAAGTGCATCTTCGAACTTATGGACTGCGTTCTATCGCTCAAAAGATCAGACTGTTTATTCAGCGGATCATGGCGCCCTTTGCCATTGTTATGATCATCTGGGCCGGGCTTTCTCTCATGGCCGGATCAAAAGAAGATCAAGCGTTCACCGATCGTCGAAACCAAATTGTGGGAATGGCGTTTGGATTCATTCTCCTGATGCTGGCCCCCGTGGTCGTCGATGAGGTATTTTTTGGTGTTTCGGGAGATGTTATGGGGGATACCACCGAACCGATAGTCCTGTATTCTCCCGATGATCCCCTGGTCTACCAACGAACCCCTGATAAAGAAATCAGCACGATTCGTGCGCGCTATGGAACGTCTCAACTCTATGGTTTGTATAGCTTTTTCTCCAGTTTTGCGGTGGCCGTTGCCACGGCCTTCCTCCTCTATACGTTGATTCGGATGGTGATGTCCGGCGGAAAGGAGGACGAATTCGGAAATGCTAAAAAACGAGTCATGTACACCCTGATCGGGATTGCCATCATCCAAGTAACGGAGGCCGTTGTTAATATCACTACGTCTGGACATAAATTTTCTGACAATCCTCGAACCGACGAAGCCGGTAAATTCCAAGTCCCCGACACGATTCAAACCATAGATTTCTTTATTGAATGGACCAATATATTTTTGGGGCTGGTGGCCGTGCTATCCCTTGTTTCTGCCGTATGGGCGGGCATCCTTATTTTGGGACACTTGGGCAATGATGAATACATTGAAAAAGGAAAAAACATCCTCAAATATGCAGTCATTGGGCTTATTCTTGCCTATGCATCCTTTACGATTGTGGGACAGTTCGTCACCGCTACAACGGTCTAGTTAAATATAACACTTGCATCCTCCCAGGGCGTTTTGTAAACACTCAGGTCTAAGTCTTGAACTTCGGGGAACGCTTTTTGAAGTGCTGTTTTTAGGTCTGCATAGAGTTTTTCGACAAGATTCCATTCACGATCCTTTGGGAAAGCTTTTACGAAATCATAGATTTTCTGGTAATCAAACGTATCGGCGAGATCATCCGATATCTCTGCTTTAGTCGTATCGTAATCAAAACGCACCCAAATGAGCACCTCCTGCTCCTGAGAGCGCTCTTCGGGCGTAATCCCTAAATGTACCGGAAGTGAGAGCTGAGAGAGTCCTATGCGCATGAGAGGAGTGTAATAGTTCTCAAGATTAAATCGAGATGAAATATTTTTAGATTTTAAAGTTGCAGATTATTGTCTGAACATGGACCCACTTTCTTATTTTATATAATTAATATATAATATCTATGTATTTTTTATATAAAAACAACATGGCTACTGCGAATACAACCGTTGCCCTTGATCCAGAGATCAAAGCTCAAGCTATTGCTCGCGCGAAAAAAGAGCAACTTTCTCTTTCTGATGTCATTCGTTTTTTGATCAAGTCTTATGCTCAGGGCGCTACGCCGGCACGGCCTATCTTGACCGAAAATGGTTTCACGCTGGAAGAAGAAGCTGAAATTCTTCAAGCTTCTGAAGATGCCAAAAAAGGTATTAATGTTTCTGGTCCTTTTGAAACTATGGATAGCATACGAGATCACCTTAAAGCCCTTTGATGCAAATCTTTTTTCATAAACGATTCGATAAAAAATTTGCAAAACTCAGTACACGACAACAAAATGCCGTTGATCAAACGATTGAGATTTTTCAAAAAGACCCTTGCCACCCCACTCTCAAAAATCACAAACTGAAAGGAAAATTTAAAGACCGCCGTGCTATCTCTGCTGGAGGTGATATACGTCTTATTTTTGAAGAGTATGAAAATTACACGCTTGTGTTGTTTTTGTCAGTGGGTTCTCATAATCAGGTTTACTAAAATTTTGAATTTATTAAACTCTTTTCCGTACCAACCATGCGCCGACTTAGCTCAGCTGGTAGAGCAACTGTCTTGTAAACAGTAGGTCATCGGTTCGAATCCGATAGTCGGCTCCATTTTTTCATCAGACTTCTCCGTGCTCGGGGTTTGTATTTTACAAAACCCTTCTGGACGGATCGAAACATTTCGAACCAGGTGGTTTCGGATAACGAAACACACCTGCTCCGGCGAAAGTGTGTTGCTCCAACCGGTCCTGCAACGTCTAACATAAGTACTTCTTCTGCTGCGGGAATAGAAAAGTCTGTATGAACTCCTATTTTCACATTTCCTCCTTTCAGGACCGTGAAAGCATTCGTAGCCCCTGTCCCATGCTCCGTTCCTGTCCCCAATTCAAAAAGTGGGTCTTGATAGGTGGCGAAAGGAAGGAAAGAATATGAGATAAAAAAGAACGGGTCGTCCGATGACCTACCTCGCTGTACAGCGAGGTTGCTCTACTTCTCTGAGCTAAGTCGGCACGTTTTTAGACCTCTAAAAGAAGCAAGGGCCAGTGTAATCAATCTCAAAAAAACGGCAAATCTCTCTCAATTTTCATCGAGAGACAAAAGGTGACTAACCCCATTTTTTTGCCGATTTTTAGGCTATGGAGTGTTATTGAATTGATAATATGTTTCTCCTGTAGCGTTAAACATTCCCTGCATTATAGATTGTAATTTTTCTTTTTCGTAAACATATATTCGATAACTTCCTTTTCCAGGATCACTACACTCTTGTGTATTTTTAGCAATCAAGGTTCCATTTTCTACTGAACCATTTCCAGCGGTTATTGTTGCTGGTTGATGTGTAAATACACCTTGATGTGAAAATACATAATAGCTATCAACCACTTCTCCATTCATAGTCGAAAAGGTGTAATTATTCGATGGGATACCCCCATAGTTATAACAACGACTGGCAATCGTTCCTCCATTAGCCAATTCCCTAGATCCCAATCTCTGACCAGAAGTAAGAAGTACATAAGCATATTCTTCCCCAGGAGTAATGCCTGATGCATTTTCCGGAATAACTACATAGTTTTCTACCTTATCCGCTGGGGAACGGGATCCACGCCTTCCTCTGGTATAAAGGCTGTACTTTACAAAAGGTTCCCATTGTAAACCGAAGTCGGTGGGCAAAGCTGCCCCGCCGCCACTCCCCAAATCCGCCGCGGCGATACAGTTTTCTCCATTTTCATCACAATAATGAGAGGCTCCCATCGGACCTTCAACGTCTAGTGCCAATGGACTATCTAGTTGAGCACTGTGCCCATCCCTTATATTTCCCTTTATTTCATCCGGAATACTACTTCCCATAATCAGTACATTGGCCCTCGTACGCACCTCGCTGAGATCACAAAAGAGCTCTGTTGTATCTCCGTCATCATCACGATCATCAGTATCTATTGTCAAATTATTACATACAGGCTCCTGTTGGGCCAAAAGCATACCTTCTAATCTTTTCTTCGGCACAATATATTCTGGTCGATTCGCAAACCTTCCCCTGTTATTAATTATCTGTACATCAATCATATCCAGTCTTCCGTCTCCCGTGATATCCCCTCTGGCTTGTTGAGCCTGTGTTAACTGAGGCGGCCTTCCCGCCAAAAAATGACCAATTAACATCGCATCACTGCCATCCACCACCCCATCCTCATTCACATCTCCGTCTCCGCCTTCGAAGTAGACACTTCCGGCGACATGAAGGTCGGCTTGGGGGCTGGTCGTTCCAACCCCGACACTTCCACTTTTCAACACCGTCAAGGCATTTGTTGGATTATTTGCATCCACACCAATTCCAATTTCAAAAAGAGGATCTTCTCCATTCCATTC
>Ga0209335_10000187_pt1 | contig 69171 bp, 61 predicted proteins | sample COG_09_FD_184753 | JGI IMG/M metagenome (GOLD analysis project Ga0209335, IMG submission 184753) | Pelagic Microbial community sample from North Sea - COGITO 998_met_09 (SPAdes) (version 2) | ecosystem: Environmental > Aquatic > Marine > Neritic zone/Coastal water | place: Helgoland, sampling...
CCTCTATTCCCGGGTAGGGGACAAAGTCGTTTTTGAAAGTGAGTTTTTCGTCACCCAACGAAAGGACACCCCCTTTGAGCGCGCTGACCTTTAGCGGAACCTCTTGGAAGTAACTCCCGTTGACAGGTTCCAACCCCATGCTTTTGAACTGCTCAGCCAGGTATGCTGCGGCCTTGCGCTGCCCCTCTTTTCCGGTTTCCCGGCCCTCCATGGAGTCGGCAGCCAGTATGTAGAGGTGGTCAGAAAGCGACTCCGCGGTGATGGTCTGCGCCCATTGCAAAGCGCTGTCCAACGACTGCAACGTTTGTCCTTGCGCCACCTGCACAACTGCAAAAGAGGTGAGGAGCGTGACAAGGGGAAAGAAATGTTTCATGCGCATCGGATTTTGGCGACGCGACGCTGGTGTCGGCCACCTTCAAATGGTGTATCAATAAAAGCCTGGACACATTCCAAGGCATCGGGAATGGCGATGAACCGCGCCGGGAGGCACAGCACATTGGCGTCGTTGTGCGCCTTTGCCAACATGGCAATATCCGGCCGCCAAGCTATGGCTGCCCGGATATTGGGGTGTTTGTTTGCCGTCATCGCAACGCCGTTGGCTGACCCGCAAATGAGGATACCCAAAGCACCTCCACCAGCGACCGCTTCTGCCAAGGGATGTACGTGGTCGGGGTAGTCCACACGCTCTCCAGTTGCAGTGCCGTGATCGGTGATCTCAACACCGCGGTCTTCCAACCAATCCATGAGTGCCTGCCTCAAATCTCCTGCCGCGTGGTCATTTCCAAGGTGAATCCGCATGCTTCGAAGTTCCCGCATTCCGAACGAATGCGCAATTCACAGAAACTTGTGAATTCGCACCAATCGATGTGCGTAACCCAAGCGAAAAAAAATTTGGTAAAGTGACCCTCTTGTAGGCTTGCACAAACCCGCCATGTAATCGCCTCCAAAAACACCTTTGTTCTCCCTTTCATTCCCACACGATCTGCCACTCTATGCACACCTTCGATGGTCATCAATTGCTTCGATTGCGGTTATCACCAAGGCGGTAAAAAATGTGGATACCTGGTTCACTTTCTTGATTTACAGAGATGCACTCCCGTACAAAACGAATGAAAAGTTGCACTTCCCTGTGCATGAACATCGCCTCCAAGTGAAACCGCATCGAGTTTTCATCACTGTCAACAGACCTATGACATCTATGGTTTCTTTTCTAAAGAGAAATCTATTCTTATAGGTTGAGTAAAAACCTCCAGTCAATCTGATGGACGTTGGGTGATGGCTTCCCAACTTGCAGATGTGTTCGGGCTTTTCAAAATCGGTGCAAGTGCATGTCTGCTGTTGGGTGTGACAGCGTGTGCGCTTGCTCAGGATACAACGCAAGTTGAATATCGGTTTGCCAATGGATCGGTGAGCAGTCGTGGCGGTTTGGTTGGAGGGGTGCCAGCTGGGTATTGGATGTCGTTTTACGAGGATGGTACACGGAAAAGTGAAGGCAATTGGGAGGGCGGTCTTTTGGATGGGGAATGGGTGTTTTACGATGAAGCCGGGCGGGTGGAAACAACGTTGAATTACCGGTTGGGTGAGAAAGATGGAGAGGAAATAAGGTGGGATTCGCTGGGTGTGAAGGTGCGCTCTTTGCCTTGGAACAGAGATACACTGGATGGTTGGGAACGGGGATTTGACCAGGAGGGGGTAGAAGTGGAGCAGATTCCTTGGAGTGCGGGAAGCAAGGATGGGGTGGCCTTGGAGTATGCATCGGTCAATGGAACTCAAGAGCGCATTGTCCGTCGGCTGGGTTATCGCGGCGATTTGCTGCGGTGGGTGGAAGACGTAAACAGGTATGACGATCAGGGGCGACAGACTGGAAAATGGATGTCCTTTTGGTCCAGTGGTAGGGTGAAATCTGAAGGGCCATATGCCCGGGGCAGGCGCGAAGGGGTCTTCAAATTCTTCAATAGAAATGGAGATTTGGAGCGGACGGAGACCTACAAAAATGGGGAGCGTGTGGTCGATGCGCCAGAGGCTGTTGCACTGGATTTGCGCAAGGCGTTTCACCCCAATGGAACAGTATCGAGATCAGGACCGTGGCGCGAGGATACTCCCATGGGGACGCACAGATTTTTTGATGAGCAAGGCCATTTGGTGCATGTCAAAGTGTTTAGGGAAGGGGTGTTGAATGCCACGGGATCGTTGGACAGTTTGGGCAGGAGAACAGGTGACTGGACTTTGTTTTATGCTTCGGATGGAAAGCGCAAGGCGGAAGGCCCGTATTTGGAGGGCAAGCGCCATGGGGAATGGAAGTATTACGCTACGGATAGCCGTTTGGAGCAGGAAGGGGAATTCAGGATGGGCGAATGGCATGGACAGTGGCGGTGGTTTCACGCGGATGGAAGCTTGCATCGGGACGAGCGGTACAGAAAGGGCCGGGAGGATGGATTTTTTGTGGAATTATCTGAAGCAGGCGACACGTTGGCGGTGGGGGATTATGAGCGTGGATTCAAGCAGGGCCGGTGGACTGAACACGTCAATGACGACCGCAGGGTGGGTGCGTATTTAGACGGAGAACGGGATGGGTTGTGGACACATTCCGCAATGGATGGCGGTATCCGTTTTGAAGGCGCCTATGTGGCGGGCATTCCCACAGGGCAACACATCACGTTTTGGCCGAGCGGCGTGCGTGCTTCAGTGGGATCGTTTGAAGGTGGGTTGAAAGACGGGAATTGGCGTTACTTCGATGCCAATGGTGTCTTGCGGTTGGTGCGGCAGTACAAATCGGGCCGAATTGTCAAGGTAAACGGCACCAAGACGGACAAATGACAGCGCTGAAAAAGGACCAAGAAGAAAGCGGAGGGTGGCCATCTGGATGGATGGACGCACTGCCTTCAGCGCTTTTTCTTTTGGATGGGGATGATATCGTCAAGGCCAACGACAGGGGGTGCTTTTTGCTGGGCATTGAGAATGGATTCAAACCGTTCAATTGGCTGGCATCAACAGCTTTCAAGTGGCGGGACGAGGACAGGTCTTATTTTGATGACCGGTGGAAGGATGTCGCGGTGGAAGACCGGGTGCCCATCAGAATGGAACTGGAGGTGCACAGGACGGCCGAGCAGCACTTTCAATGCGAAATACGGCTGTCTCCAGGCCCGGAAGGCAGGGGAATGTTGCAGCTGGTAGACATCAGTGAGCAGCGGTTCCGTCAGCAGGCATTGCAAGACAGAGAGGCGCATTACAGAAGACTCAATGACATTGCCCAAGAAGGCATTGTGTTGGTTCAGGATGGCGTGGTGTTGGATGCCAACTCCCGTTTTCTGGTCATGCTGGGTGTCAAACATCCGGAAGAAGTCGTGGGTGACAAGATTGCGAAACTGGGGTTTCAGCGGCTTGGAAACCTGGAGCCCATATCGGGTAGCGGCGTTTTTGACAGAGCGGACTGGACGCTGACCAACCGGTTGGGAGAAGTCCTTCACCTGGACATTGGGAAGGGCAAATTGGAGGATGGCTCCGAGGTCTGGATGATGTACGATGTCTCGGACAGAAAGCGGATCGAATTCGACTTGGTTCAGGAGCGCGAGCGGTTTCGGTTGTTGGTACAGAGCTCACCCAATGGCATTGTCATTTTGGTCGATGGGTTGATTCGTTATGCCAATCCTGTTGCAGAGTCATTGTTTACGGACGGCAGCGAAGAGTTGGAAGGCGCCAAGTTTGCGTCTTTATTTCCCGAAGACCTGGTCGGACAAGTGGAGTTGAGTACCCGACAAGCCAGACAAGGAAAGGAGGTTCAAGAATGGGAGGTTGAGCTCAAGACCAACCAGCGCCGGGTGATGTTGAAGTGGAGACTGACCATTTTTGATGGTCAGCCTGCTGTTCAGGTCAACTTGTCGGACATGACAGACCGCTACTCGCTGATGCAGGAGCGGATCAGGGCAGAATTGGCAGAGGGAGCCAATGAGCAATTGACACAGCAAATCGAGCAGCGCATTGCGGCAGAATCTGCATTGAAGAACGCCACGGCGCGCATGCGGTCCATTGTGGAGTCGGGTGAAGACTTCATCATTTGGACAGAGACAGAGGCACATGAGGTGACAAGTGGCAACCTGAACTTCAAGAATTGGTTGGAGCTGAACCCTGAGGAGGAGTCGCAAGACGCGCTGACGACAGCGTTGCGCGAGAAGGTGGTGTCGAGCAAGGGTTTGAACGGCTTTGATCTGGATGACCGGTTTTCACGGGCATTGGATGGCAAACCACAGCGCTTTGAATGGTCGGTGGGAAAAGTGGAGACAGGAGATGATCGGCGGTGGTTGCAGTTGTTTTTGAACCCCATTGACTCACCCCACGGCAATCGGGAAATCAGTGCCATCGCTTATGACATTACCGAGCGAAAGAAGATCGACCGAAGGATTAGAGAAGCCCTGAAAGAGAAGGAAATCCTGTTGCAGGAAGTCCACCACAGGGTGAAGAACAACCTACAGATCATCCATTCCATCCTGAATCTTCAGAAGAAATTTGTGGACGATGACAAGGCGATTGTTGGCTTGGAGGAGATCCAAAACCGGGTGTCGACGATGAGCATCATACACGAGACGCTGTACCAAAACACGGACGTGTCTCGCATTGGGTTTCCCAGCTACATCACCAGGATCGCAGGGAACATCATTCAGGGGTATCAAAGCGAAACCAAAGTCGAGCTGGTGACGGAGCTTGAGGACTTGGAAGCTCCTCTGGATCAGGCTATTCCGTGCGGTTTGATTTTAAATGAATGGGTCTCCAACGCGATGAAATACGCGTTTGAAGGCAGGGAAAACGGCACCATTATGGTCAAGCTGTCGGCCCATGATGTGCCCGAAGATGAAGGGTCTGAGGATATTTATATCGAGGTCAAAGATGACGGCATAGGATTGCCTCCAGACTTTGACTGGAACACGCGTGACTCCTTGGGCTTGTACCTGGTGCAGGCGTTGAGCGAGCAGCTGGATGCGGAATTGAAAGCGGAATCTGACGAAGGAACGCGGTTTTTGATTAGATTTCGCCGACCCAAAAACCTGTTTGACGGATAAACACCTGCAATCCATCGAACAATTCCACACAGGTTCAGGGGATAAACTGAAACCTTACTATGTCCATCAACATTTTGGTCATTGAAGACGAGAGCATCGTCCGCAAAGACATTGAGCAAACGCTCGAAAAAATAGGTTATAACGTTGTTGCTTCAGCGGACAACGGAGAGGACGCCATTGACCTGGCTGTTCGATATCGCCCCGAAGTGATCCTCATGGACATCATGCTCAAAGGCGACATGAATGGCATTGCGGCGGCTGAGGAAATCAAGCGGACACTCGATGTGCCCATCATCTTTTTGACGGCTTACGCGGACCGCAGCACGTTGGGTGAGGCCAAGCTGGCTGAACCACACGGTTATGTGTTGAAGCCGTTCAAGGATGTGGACTTGCAGACGAGCATTGAGATGGCCATCCACAAGTTCGCCAAAGAACAGGAGGCCCGGTTGGAGAACGAGTTCCTCCGCAACATGGCGGAGCACAAGGAGACGGCGGAGTATTTGTTTGTGAAGAACCGGAGCCGGCTGATGAAGATTGACCACAATGACTTGCTCTTCATCGAGGCGCTGAAGGACTATGTCGTGGTGCACACGCCAGAGCAGAGCTACACCATCCACAGCACGATGAAGGACGTGGAGAACAAGCTCAATGAGCGCCGGTTCATGCGTGTACACCGCAGTTACATTGTAAATCTCGACGCGATCCACAGCATCAAATACTCCATGATTCAGGTGCGGGACATGGAGAAGGAAATCCCCATTGGGGGCAGCTATAAAGACCTGCTGGCGAGCAGGATCAACCTCTTGTGAAACCGCCGAAAGCGGACAAAAGAAAACCCCGGAGATCTCTCCGGGGTTTTTTTTGCTCCCCCACCTGGACTCGAACCAGGGACCTACTGATTAACAGTCAGTCGCTCTAACCAGCTGAGCTATAGGGGAATGCTCATCCCTTTGTAATAAGGGTCCGCAAAGATACGCGGTTTCAGCAATCATTGCAACGTCAGCAAGGGCGTAAAGGTGTCCACTATCTTTGCCACTGACTTCATTGACATGTCCTTTGATTCTTCTTCGGTGCTCGTGGTGGGCACGGTGGCGTTTGATTCGATAAAAACCCCCTTTGGTTCGCGTGAGCGGATTGTTGGAGGGGCGGGAACCTACATCGGTTGGTCCGCAAGCCAAATGGGCGTGAGCGCCGGTTTGGTCAGTGTAATCGGCGATGATTTTCCAGCAGCGGAAGTCGACGCGATGAAGGAAGCGGGCATGATGTTCGATGGCGTCGAGAAAAAGGCGGGCGAGCGCAGTTTTTTCTGGTCCGGCTCGTATCACATGGACATGAATGGGCGGGACACCCTGGAGACTGAGCTCAATGTGTTGGCTGCATTTGAGCCCGTGATTCCGCAAGATTGGAAGGGTGCAAAATGGTTGATGCTCGGAAACATTGACCCGAAGCTTCAGATGTCGGTGTTGGATCAATTGGACAACCGGCCAGAAATAGTGGTGTTGGACACGATGAACTTCTGGATGGACATCGCCATGGAACCACTCAAGGCCGTGATCGCGAGGGTGGATGTGTTGACCATCAATGACGAAGAGGCGAGACAGCTGTCCGGAGAGCGGAGCCTGGTCAAGGCGGCGCGTTGCATTTTGGGCATGGGTCCCCGCTACTTGATCATCAAGAAGGGGGAACACGGCGCCATGCTGTTTCACGCAGATGGTGGGGAGCTGGAGTACTTCTATTGCCCGGCACTTCCTCTGGAAGATGTCGTCGATCCTACGGGCGCGGGAGACACGTTTGCCGGGGGGGTTATTGGACACCTGGCCGCTCAGCGCAAGACGGACTTCTCCACGATGAAGGAGGCTGTTGTGATGGGCAGCGCCTTGGCGAGCTTTACCTGTGAGGCTTTTGGCACAGAGGGTATACGCAGCGTGAGCAAAGCGGCGCTGAACGCGAGGGTGGAAGCCTTCCGCAAAATGACGGTGTGGAACGAAAGCCGGGTCGAACGGCCGGTAACGGTCTGATTACGGGGCCAAGCTGATCCTCAGCGCAGGGTCCACGGGCGATCCCGATTCCCACCACTCAAAGTGCAAATGGGGGCCTGTACTGTGGTCTCCGGAATTTCCAATGATGGCCACGACATCTCCGCTGTTTACGCGGTCTCCAGTTGTCACGTCGAGCCGGCTGTTGTGCATGTAGACCGAGAGTCGGTCATCGCTGTGTTGGATGATGACGGTGTGGCCACCACCAGCCGTGAACCCAGCAAAAATTACGGTTCCTGGTCCCACAGATTTGACGGGGCTGTTGGCGGGAGCCACCAGGTCTACCCCCCAGTGCCCGAGAGAGGGGTTCCAGGCGTCAGAAACCCGGCCGTCCACAGGGGACATCCAGATGCCAGCATCGGCGAGTCCACCCGGTTCGCCGACGGCAAAGGCGTCTTCTTCGGAAACGCGGTGGCGCAATTGTTCCAATGAACGGTTGCGCAGGGCATCAGTGTTTGCGCCTGAGTCTTCAGCGGCGGTCAGTGATTCTGTAGAAAAATCCGGCTGTGGAACGCGGCCTTCGAGCACGGCCAACATGTTTTTGAGGTAGCGGGATTGGACGTCCAGTTCGCGCGACAAGGAGTCCGTGAGGCGCCAGGCTTCCGCTTGCATCCTCTTGGTTTCAGAAGAAGTATATCCGGGAACAGCCCATTCGCGCATGGGGGTATAGGCCACCGTGACATAGGTCAGGGCGATGATGGCAAGGACGGATCCCAAAGCCAACCAGCGCAACTGGCCAGGCTTGACCCGCAGGGCCCATTTTTCCTCAAACGTGCCCTCTTCCTGTAGAATCAAGCGGTACCTGTTCTTGGGTTTGGGTGTGCGTTGCGGTTTCTTTTTGGGCTTCATCTGGCGTCAAAGATGGCTGACAACCGAAGACTGTCTCCGGTATTTTGTCAGTGGGCCGGTCTGATTGCAATATTTTCGCGCCTTCGGAGTTGGCAGGATAGCCCAACACAAGATGCAGCAATCCCAAAATAAAGTCGGCACAGGATGTCCAGACCGTCAGCGGTCAGCGGTCCGCCCTTTTGCGGTGGCACTGGGGGTGTTGTGCTTGTTGGTGAGTTGGTCTGGCTGCTCGACCCAGCGGGATGGCCGGTTCTACAGGGCTTACCACAACACAACTTCGAGGTTTAATGGCTTTCACTTTGCCCGCTTGGCGATGGAGGAGGCGGACCAGAAGTTGGCTGAAACCCATGACGAAGACTGGGACGAGGTCATTCCGCTGTTTATCTACGGGACGGAAGACCAGGCGGACTTCCTCTATCCACTGATGGAAAGGGCCATTGAAAAATGCTCCCGCGTGGTGGACCGTCACGCCATGACACCGCCGTCAAGTTTGAAAAAGGATTTCAAGCGTCCGCAACTCAACCGGTGGATCGACGACAACTACACCATCATTGGCAAGGGCCACTTCTATAAAGGGGACTTTGTCAAGGCTGAAGAGGTGTTCAAGTATTTGCAGCGCAAGCACAAGGAGCCAGACAGCCAGGTGGCTGCCGCCGCGTGGTTGGCCAGAACCTACATGGAGCTGGAAAACATGCCCAAGGCCAATTCGGCGCTGCTCAAAGCGGTGGGGGAGCGGGACGCTTCAGACGAACTGAGGGCAGACGCTTTCCTTGTTCAAGCAGACTTCTTGCTGACGCAGGACAACTTTGAGGAAGCGATGGCGTCGATAGAACGGGCCATTCCCATGATCAAGAAGAAGCGCGATCGCGCCCGTCCGCTCTTCGTTCTCGCCCAATTGAAGCAGCGTTACGGCCGCAAGCAGCAGGCCATTGACCTTTTTGAAGACGTGGTCAAACTGCGGACGCCCTACGAGATGGAGTTCCAAGCGCGCATGCAGCAGGCTTTGGCGTACGACCGCCGGGGGGGCATGAGCGAGGAGGTGAGGGAGCTGTTCTTTGATATGCTCGATGACGACAAGAATGAGGAATACCGAGACCAGGTGTTCTATGCCTTGGCGCAAATTGAGCTGGAGGAATTGAACCGCGATGAGGGCATGGGCTATTTGCGCGATGGATTGGCCGAAAACTCCGGCAACCGCCGTCCGCGCATGAAGTGCTTTTTGTCGCTGGCCGACCTGCACCTCGAGGACAGGGAATACGAATTGGCACAGGCGTATTATGACAGTACGCTGGCCAACATGGACGAGGACCACCCCCGGTATGCCGAGGTTCGCAACAACGCGCGGAGCTTGACGGAGTTGGTGGAGCAGCTCAGGGTAATTGTTCGCAACGACAGCCTGCGCGCCCTGTGCAACTTGGACGAAGACGAGCGGTTTGCGCGGTTGGAGGACATCATCGAAGACTTGCGTCAGGCACAAGAGGAGGCTGCAGCTGAAGCCGAGCGATTGGCTGAAGAGGCGCGCGCTGACGACCTGAATGCACCGGGGAGTGCGACGGCTTTTTGGCCCTATAACCCGCGCCTTCGGACTTCTGGACAATCATTCTTTGTGGACAGGTGGGGAGACCGACCGCTTGAGGATGATTGGAGAAGGAGTAGAAAAATGGCCTCTGCCTTTGGTACCATCGAGGAAGTGGCGGAAGACGTGGCGGCGGGTGATTTGCTGGCTTCCGGAGGTGAGTTGCCCACGCCAGAACAGCTCATGGAGGGGCTTCCTTGTTCGGAGGAAGAGCGCGCCGAAGCCGATGTGGAGACAGCGACGGCGGTCTATCAAAGCGGCGTCATTTACAAGGAGAAGCTCGAAGACGCGGACAACGCGATTGAGTCTTGGGTCGACCTGATTGACCGCTATGAGGAAAGCGCGGAGCACCCCCTTGGGCACTACCAATTGTACCGTACCTATCTCTTTTTGGAGGAAACCGAGAACTACACCAACCCCTTTTGTGGCACCTGTAATTCGCAGTACTGGGCGGATCAGATTTCGTTGCGTTATCCCGACAGTGAATGGGCCCAGCTCGTGGAGGACCCCGACTTTGTGGACTTTGAAGAGCAGCGGAGGTTGGACGAATTGGCGGCTTATGAAGCCCACGTCATCCGGTATTATGCCCAAAAGGATTACCAGGATATTCTGACCGAAATCAACGCAGCCCTCGATACGGTGCCCGATCATACCCAGTCGTGCCGGTACAAGTTTCTCAAGGCGCAGTGCATTGGTTGGCTGGACGGAAGGGCCAGAAGCCGGGACAATTACATCGAAGCGCTCAAGGAGGTGGTGGCCTCATGTGACTCTACCGAACAAGCCCTTGCCGCCCAAGAAATATTGGCGGGCTTGGGGGCCGGTGAGGAGAAGGCTGACAAGAAGACGGATGTGGTGCCGAGCCTTCCGGAAATGGGCAATTTCACCGACAAGCCGGTATTGGAGCATTATTTCGGGGTGGTGATTCCGGTGAAGGATGGAGATACCGAGTCGGTCAAGGCGGCGCTCTCGGACTTCAACCGGCAATACTTTGCCAGCAACAAGCTCAAGGTGACGAGCAACCTGCTCGACCGGGAGAACCAATTGGTGTTGGTCAAGCAATTCGTCAGAAAGGACCGGGCCATGGATTACTATGGCGTGCTCACCGGGAACCGGGAGTCCATGATCGAGTTCAACACCAGCGGATACAAGACCTTTGTCATCCACACGGAGAACTATGTGGAGCTCTTCAAAGGCAAAGATGTAGAGGGCTACCTCCGCTTTTTTGACCAGTATTACCTTCGGGATTCAAAGTAAGGGCACTTGGTGTCCCATTCGAGAGCGCACATGGCAAGACAGCGTACGACCAACGTGTCCCTGGACCAGGGCATCAACCGCATCGTGGAGGGCACCCATGTCGAGGGCAGCATTCGCAGTGAAGGCAGTATCCGCATTGACGGCTCGTTCAAAGGGGACATCCATACGGCTGCCCGATTGGTGATTGGCGCAAGCGGTAAGGTTGAGGGTCGTGTGGACTGCATGGACTGTGAGTCCGAAGGGTTGGTGCTCGGGGAATTGCGGGTGGCCGGCTTGTTGAGCCTCAAAGCTTCGAGCCGCGTAGATGGAGAGATTCAATACGGCAGGATGGCGGTTGAGGCCGGTGCCCAGATTGTCGGAACGTGTCGGCTTGATGCAGAACCGGAGATGCAGGTTGCATCCGAAGAGCACAGTGCTTCCAAGACAAACAATGCCGAACAGACCCCCCTCCAGCAATCGGCGTGAAGACCGGTCTCGGTCTATGGGAAATATGGGAATGGCCTACACATTGGCCGCCGGAATAGGCGGTGGAGCATGGTTGGGTTGGAAATGGGATGCCGCAGCGGGCCACAAAGTGGCTTGGGCCACCGCGCTGTGTTCCTTGTTGGGCCTGGCCGCTGCCTTTACCATTGTTTTTAGGGGGTTGAACCGATGAAGTTTTTTGTGTTGGTGGCGCTGACTGCGCTGGGATCGTTGTTGTTGATCCACACGCTTGACCCCCCTTTGATGACGGACTCCGTGCGCATGCCACTGACCATTTTGGTGGTGACTTTGGCGGCGCTTACCCTGTTCTTGGAGCGCTGGCTCAGGCCTGGTGAGGGTGGTCGACCGGGTGTTCAGGTCAGAAAAGTGATGGGCCTGACCATGATCAAGATGTTTTTGATGTTGGGGATCATTCTGGCCTACCTGTTGGCGGGAATGCCCGACCCCAAAGTGTTTGGCGTCGCTGCCTATTTGGTGTACCTGTCGTTTACGGGGATTCTCGTTGCGGAATCCATGCGCCATGTGGCGCCACCCACGGACCCGCGTTGATACTTATTTGCTGCACTTTGAATCCGGTGCAAGCGGGAAGGAAATCGGGCACTATCTTCGCACTCAAATTCGCAGAAAGCGATCATGCACGCCCTTCCCAACCGTATTGAGCGGAGTTGTTTGAAAGGTCTGTCCTTGGGCATTTTCCTTCTCGCGTTGGGAAGCGTCCAAGCGTCCAGCGAGCACGGAGATGAAGGAGACTTCAACCCGAGCGAGTTTATCATACACCACATTGCAGATGCGCACGAAATTCACCTGATGGGTGGCGTGCACATTCCGCTTCCTGTCATCGTGTATGCGCCGGAGTCTGGTGCGTTTGACATCTTCATGAGCAGTGTGTTTCATCACGGGGCGCACCACGGCGCATCGGGGTTGTGGTACACGTATGACCACGGGGTGTTGGCGGCACATGACCACGACCCTTCGGGACACAGCCACGGAACGGACCACGGTCACGGAGAGGAAGACCATGCGGACCACGGCCATGGTGAGGGCCATCATGCCGGTGGTGTGGACATAGTCGACCTGTCCATTACGAAGAGCATTTTCGGCATGTTGCTGATGATGGGCTTGGTGCTCGTGCTTTTCGGAAGCGCCGCCCGGGGCTACTCGAAAAGAAAGGGCCAGGCGCCCAAGGGACTGCAGAACGCACTGGAGCCGCTGATTTTATTCCTTCGTGATGAGGTGGCCGTACCCAGTATTGGCAAGAAAAAGGCAGACCGCTATCTGCCCTTCTTGTTGACGGTGTTCTTTTTCATCTTCTTCAGCAACCTGCTGGGCCTGATTCCTTTTATCGGAGGTTTCAACATCACAGGAACGCTGGGCATCACCATGGTGTTGGCCGGTTTGGTTTTCATCATCACCACTTTTTCCGGCAACAAGCATTATTGGGGCCACATCCTCTGGCCTCCCGGGGTGCCGCTTCCCATCAAGTTCATCCTTGTGCCGATTGAAATCGCCAGCATCTTCATCAAGCCAGCGGTGCTCATGATTCGTTTGACGGCGAACATCACGGCGGGTCACATCATCATTTTGTCCTTCACTTCGCTCATTTTCATTCTGGGGAACCAGTTTGGGCAAGGTGTCGGCATGGGTACGGGCGTTTTTTCAGCGCTCTTCATGATTTTCATGTACCTGATCGAATTCCTGGTTGCCTTCTTGCAGGCATATGTATTTACCCTCTTGGCCGCACTGTACTTCGGTGAGGCCACCCAGGAAGCACATCATTAAGACAACACAACCAACCCAAATCCATACACCATGGAACTCGCAATGATCCTTTTGGAATCTATGAATCAGGGCCTCGCAGGCCTCGGAGCCGGAGTGGCAGCTATTGGCGCCGGTATCGGTGTGGGCCGCATCGGCGGATCCGCACTCGAAGCCATGGCCCGTCAGCCTGAAATGAGTGGAGACCTTCGGGCCAACATGATTGTGGCAGCCGCTCTCGTTGAGGGTGTCGCGCTGTTCGCGGTCATCGTCTGTCTGCTGGTCGTCTTCGCTTAATCGCTAGCGCACTCCGACATGGATGCGTTGTTGACACCCGCTTTTGGTTCTGTCGTTTGGGCGACGGTCTCTTTTTTGGTGGTCCTTTTCTTGCTCCGCAAGATGGCATGGGGCCCCATCCTCCAAGGTCTGAAAGACCGTGAGGAGGAAATAGAGGGCGCCCTGAATGCAGCCAAAGAAGCACGGGCTGAAATCCAGAATCTGCAATCGGACAACGAGCGCCTGTTGCAAGAGGCCCGTGCTGAGCGGGACGGCATGTTGCGCGATGCGCGGGACATGTCTGACCGCATGGTGGCAGACGCCAAGGGCCTCGCCAAGGAAGAAGGTGAGCGCATGATCGCCCAGGCCAAGCAGGCCATTGATGGCGAACGCGCTGCCGCCGTGGCAGAGCTCAAGGCCGAAGTGGCCACGCTGAGCCTTGAGATCGCCGAGAAATTGGTGCGCAAGGAGCTCGGTGATGATGAGGCGCAGCAAGCGCTCATCGGCCGCATGATTTCTGATTCTAAACTGAACTGACCCATGGCTTCTACAGCAGCAGCACGTCGTTATGGCAAGGCCCTTCTTTCGCTCTGTAAAGAGCAAGGAGCGGTGGATGCCGTTGACAGCGACATGCGCATGTTGGTGGAGGCCGTGGCGCAGAACCGCGAGCTGTCCGCCATTTTGGGCAGCCCTGTGGTGAGGCCAGAGAAGAAGGAGAGCATTGTGCGCGCCGTGTTTGCTGACGCACATGCTTTGTCTGTTGACTTTTTGGCCCTGTTGTCCCGCAAGGGGCGCGCGGGCTTGATTGGCGACATGGCTTCTGCTTTCGTTGCGTTGGTGCGTGAGGAAAAAGGGGTCGTGCTGGCAGAAGTCATCACGGCAGCTCCTTTGGACGATGCGCGCCGCAAGGAAATCAATGAACTGATTGGCAAAGTCCACGAGGGAGGCGTGGAATTGTCTGAAAAAGTGGATCCCCACCTGATCGGCGGCTTCAAGCTGCGGGTTGGAGACCGGATGATCGACGCCACGGTGTATCAGACCCTGAGGTCCATGCACCGCAACCTCACCAACAACCCATACGAACCGGCTTACTGAGCGTATTTCAACCTCATGTCCCAGATCAAACCCGCCGAAGTATCCGCCATCCTGCGTGAGCAGCTTGCCGGCAATCAGACCGAAGCAGACCTCCAAGAGGTTGGAACCGTCCTCCAGCTGGGAGACGGTATTGCCCGTATTTATGGCCTGTCCAATGTGCAGGCTGGTGAGCTCATTGAGTTCGAGAACGGTGTCCGCGGAATCGCGTTGAACCTCGAGGAGGACAACGTGGGAGCGGTGTTGCTCGAGCCCTCCGGTGAACTCAAGGAGGGATCATCCGTGAAGCGCCTGAACCGCATTGCCTCCGTCAAAGTGGGACGCGGCATGTTGGGCCGTGTGGTCAACACCTTGGGCGAGCCCATCGACGGCAAGGGACACATTGAGGGTGACCTCTTTGAGATGCCGTTGGAGCGCAAGGCACCCGGTGTGATTTTCCGTCAGCCGGTAAACGAGCCCCTGCAGACGGGCATCAAGGCTGTCGACTCCATGATCCCCATTGGCCGTGGCCAGCGTGAGTTGATCATCGGTGACCGCCAGACGGGCAAAACGACGGTGGCGATCGATACGATCATCAACCAGAAGGAATTCTTTGATGCTGGAGAACCTGTTTTCTGCATCTACGTGGCCATTGGCCAAAAGGGCTCAACCGTGGCCGGCATTGTGCAGATCTTGGAAGAGGCTGGAGCGATGGCTTACACGGTGGTCGTAGCGGCTACTGCTGCTGACCCCGCCCCTTTGCAGTTCTATGCTCCGTTTACGGGTGCGGCGATTGGTGAGTTCTTCCGAGATACCGGCAACCCTGCTTTGGTGGTCTATGATGACCTGTCCAAGCAAGCTGTGGCCTACCGTGAGGTGTCCTTGTTGCTCCGCCGTCCTCCGGGCCGTGAAGCTTACCCTGGAGACGTATTCTACCTGCACAGCCGCCTCTTGGAGCGCGCGGCCAAGGTGATTGCTGACGACAGCATCGCCAAGGACATGAACGACTTGCCTGAGAGCATTCGCCACATGGTCAAAGGCGGTGGATCTCTGACGGCATTGCCCATCATTGAAACCCAAGCGGGTGACGTGTCGGCGTACATTCCAACCAACGTGATTTCGATCACGGACGGACAGATCTTCTTGGAGAGCAGCCTGTTCTTGTCTGGTGTGCGTCCCGCCATCAATGTGGGCATCTCGGTGAGCCGGGTAGGGGGCTCAGCTCAGATCAAGTCCATGAAGAAGGTTTCAGGTACACTGAAGCTTGACCAAGCCCAGTACCGCGAGCTCGAGGCGTTTGCCAAGTTTGGATCGGACCTGGACGAAGCGACGAAGGCGGTGCTCGACAAGGGCATGCGCAACGTGGAGATTCTCAAGCAAAACCTGAACTCCCCGATGACCGTGGAGGACCAGACTGCGATCATTTATGCCGGAACCAAGAACCTCTTGAAGAAGGTGCCGGTGGACAAGGTCAAAGAATTCGAGGGCGCTTATTTGGATTACCTCCGCTCAAAGCACGCCGACACCATGGCTGCGCTGAAGGCCGGAAAGTATACCGATGAGGTCCAAGCCGTGATGGCGGAAGCCGCCGATGAGGTGAGCAAGCAATTCGCTGGCGCCTGAACTGATTGAAAGATGGCTGGAGGTCTCAAGGAAGTACGCAATAGAATCGCATCTGTCGGAAGCACCCGGCAGATCACGCAGGCCATGAAGGTGGTTTCTGCCGCGAAGTTGCGTCGCGCGCAGGATGCCATCGTTCAGATGCGTCCATACGCTGAGAAGCTTCAGGAGATTTTGGTCAATGTGAGCGGCTCGTTGGATGCTTCGGAAAACCCGTTTGCAGCGGAGCGTGAGGTAAACAACGTGCTGTTGGTGGCCATCACGTCCAATCGCGGCTTGTGTGGACCGTTCAACAACAACGTCATCAAGTTGGCCAACCAACGCTTGAAAGAGCTGGAGGGGGCAAAGGTGGATGTGTTGTGTCTTGGCAAGAAGGCGGGTGACGTTTTTCGCAAAACGGACAACTTCACCACGTTGACTTTGGGAGACCAACCCCATGAGATTTTTGACAACCTTGATTTCGCGCACACGGCTGCTGTGGCGGAGGTCATCATGGAGGCCTTTAAGTCGGGGAGTTATGACCGCGTAGAGCTGTTGTACAACCGGTTTGTCAATGCTGCACTTCAGGACGTGCGCTGCGAGCAAATGTTGCCGATTGAGCAAGGCGCGTCCGAAGAGGGCGCCCCTGCAAAGGAGGTCGACTACATCTTTGAGCCCTCCCGCGAGGAGATTGCACTGAACATCGTGCCCAACACGTTGAAAGTGCAGCTTTACAAAGCCCTGTTGGACAGCAACGCATCCGAGCACGGTGCGCGCATGACGGCCATGCACAAGGCCACAGAAAACGCAGGAGACCTGCTCAGGGACCTGAAGTTGAGCTACAATAAGGCCCGTCAGGCGGCCATTACCGCAGAAATTCTCGAGATTGTGGGCGGCGCGGAAGCGCTTGAAGGATGATCCCGCAAACTTGATACGACTCTCTTTACGACAACGTTTGTTCTTCGCCATGCTTGGCGTGGTGCTGTTGGGCTTCCTGTTGACAGGGGCCGCAACACTGGTGGGCTTTGCCCGGTTGGACCAGGAGTACAATGCGGCCCGCCTCATTAGAAAGGAGGAGGCCATGGCGCGCAGCTTGCGGTTTGCGCTGGAGAGCGGAGTGGGTGATACGGTCGAGGCGACCTCGTTGAGCTGGACGGTGATGCCGGGGGCGTTTGCCGACCGAATCGTTGAGATAGAGGAAGTCCATGGATTGCCTTTGGCGGTATACCGATTGGATGGTAGCCTGTTTGTGACCTCTTCAGTGGCGCACCCGGACACTTCGGGCTTTGTTATTGACGCCGACCCAGAGGTGCTGATCTCTTTGGCCCAAGGGGCGGGCCGGTTGGAGGTGCCCATAGGCGGTGGAGAGTACCTGGCGTATTGGTATCAGACCAATTCTGATGGCCGCCCAGTGGCGCTGGTGGCATTGCGGTATGCGTCGAGGAGTCTGGAGACGGGCGGCATCAGGGATTTCTTGTGGAGTCTTGGCGGTGTGTTCGGATTGGTGTTTTTCGTTGCGGCGGGCTTTGCGTTTTTGTTGACGCGTTCCATTGCGCAGCCATTGTCGCGGCTCGGCGCCTTGATGGAACGCATGGACGTGTCCAAGGACGAGGGCTTTGAGCCGTTGAAGTATGCTGCGGGTGCGGGGGACGAGATAGCGGTACTGGTGGAGCGGTACAACCGCATGGCTGAAAATGTGCGCAGGTCTGCAGCGGCGTTGGCGCGGTCGGAGCGTGAAAGCGCCTGGCGAGAAATGGCCATGCAGGTGGCGCACGAGATCAAGAACCCCCTTACTCCAATGAAGCTGGGCATCCAACAACTGGAGCGGCGGGCCAAGGATGATGGTGTGGACAGGGTGGCACTGAAAGACCAAGTGGTGGCATTGTCTGCTGTTTTGCAGGGCCAAATCGACTTGTTGACGCGCATTGCTGACGAATTCAGCACATTGGCGCGCTTGCCCCAGGGTGAGCTTTTGCCCTGTTCGTTGCGCGCCATTTTGGAGCAGGTCGTAGAGTTGTATGTCGACCACGGTGTGCGTCCCGTGTTGACCATGGAAGGCGATGTGGAGGTCTTGTGCGATGAGGATCAGTTGGTTAGAATGTTCCACAACCTCGTTCTCAATGCGCAGCAAGCGATAGGGGATGACGGCGGAACCATCGGTATAGCAGTGCACAAGGACCCTGTGCGCGTGATTGTCAGGGATACAGGACCGGGCATCCCACCAGAGATTCTGTCTCGAATTTTTGAACCGCAATTCACCACCCGCGGAAGCGGATCGGGCTTGGGGCTGGCCATCGTGAAGGCCATTGCGGATTACCATAAGGTCGCTGTGGCCTGCGATTCTGAACCCGGGAACGGGGCTTCGTTCACCTTGGTATTTCCCTCATGATCAGGGTTATCAACAGTGTGTTGAGGATTTATCAGTGAAATCCTACGGTGGACGTTGGTCCGACTTGTTCGTGCTTTGTGGATGGTGAAATATTCCCAAAAACCATCAATTAATATCAAACCCAATCAGCAATGAGGAACCAACTTCTGCTTCTGTTGGCCTCGTTCGCCTTCGGTATGTCTGCGGCAATGGCCCAGTCGGTATCCGGAAAGGTGAGCGACGGTGCTAATGGAGAGGGCCTGCCCGGTGTGGCGGTCGTCGTCGTAGGCTCAAATACCGGAGTCTTATCGGATATGGACGGCATGTACCGCATCGAAGCGGCTACGGGCGATGTCCTGTCTTTCAGTTTTGTCGGCTACAACACGGTCCGAAAGGAGGTGTCAGGCACAGCCATGGATGTTTCCATGGAAAGTGGCGTTGCTCTCGACGAAGTCGTGGTGACCGCGCTCGGTGTGAGCCGCGAGAAGAAAGCGTTGGGTTACTCCGTTCAGGAGTTGGGCAACGACGCCTTTACCGATGCCAAGACCGAAAACGTGGTGCGCTCGCTCACTGGTAAGATTGCCGGTGTCCAAGTCACTTCGGGAACGGCGATTGGATCTTCTTCCAAGGTGTTGCTCCGTGGTGCCAGTTCCATTACGGGCGACAACCAGCCGCTCTTCGTGGTGGACGGTGTCCCAATGGACAACGCGGATTACTCCAGTGGTAACACGCAGCGTTCAGTTGGAGGTTATGACTACGGAAATGCCATCCAGGACATCAACCCAGATGACATCGAGTCGGTTTCTGTTCTGAAAGGACCAGCTGCTGCCGCCCTTTACGGTTCGCGTGCATCCAATGGCGCCATCGTAATCACGACCAAGTCGGGCAAGGGCTACCAGTCAAGCGGTAAGCGCGGAATCGGCATCAGTGTCAACAGCGGTGTGGCGTTCAACAATGTCTACGTCCTCCCCGATTACCAGAACTCTTATGGAGGTGGTGCCGGAACGGCTTGGATTGACACCATCGACGGGAACTTCATTCCGGACTATGGTTACGACGGCAGTTGGGGACCCAAGCTCGATGGCACACCGGTGCGTCATTGGGACAGCTGGTACAACTACGCGGGTGACGAGGATTACGGAACGACCCGCCCATGGAGCGCAACCGACAGCGATGTTGATCAGTACTTCCAGACGGGTGTGACGCTCTCCAACAACGTCAGTGTGAGCGGTGCGACGGACGAGAGCTCCTTCCGCATGAGCTACACCAACCACGACCAGACAGGTGTTTATGAGAACAGCTCATTGGACCGCAATACGCTGAGCTTCTCAGGAAGCCAGAAGGTGAGCGAAGACCTTGAGGCCAGCATCAACGCCAACTACGTGCAGTCAAAAGGTTCCGGTCGTCCTCAAACCGGCTATGGCAGCTCGATCATGTCGCAGTTCACCCAATGGGGACAGCGCCAGTTGAGCATGGACCGCCTGCGGAACTACAAGAACCCGGACGGAAGCCACAGAACGTGGAACCGGAACAGCGTGACTGACGCAGACCCACACTATTGGGACAACCCATTCTGGGAGCGTTACGAGAACGTCCAGAACGACCAGCGTGACCGCGTGTACGGAAACATCACGATGAAGTACAAGATCAACGATGTCTTCAGCCTCATGGGCCGGGCATTGAGCGACTTCTACATTGACCGTCGTGAGGAGCGCATTGCTGTTGGTGGTGTAAACGAAAGCTCATACAGCGAGACCACGCGTCAGCTGCAGGAGACCAATTTGGACGCCTACTTGAACTTTGCTGACGACCTCAGTGACGACTTGAACCTGACCGGTTTTGTCGGTGTCAACCAGCGGATCCGCAACTACAAGCGCTTGAACGCCTACACCCTCGGTGGATTGAACACCCCAGGACTGTATACGGTCAACAATGGTGCAGACGGTTATGAGGTGGGTGACTTCACAAGCAGCAAGACCGTCAACTCTGTGTTGGCCAGTGCCAGCTTCGGATACCAGCGCAAGTACTACGTGGACTTCACGGGCCGCAATGACTGGAGCTCTACCCTCCCAGCGGAGAACAACAGCTACTTCTACCCATCGGCTACGGCGAGCTACATCCTCAGCGAGGACCTCGACATCGATGCGATCAGCTTCGCCAAGGTGCGCCTCGGATGGGCCCAGGTCGGTAACGACACGGACCCTTACCGCACGGCCACTACGTACGGCGTAAACTCCAACTTTGGCAACGCGGGATCGGCAACGGTTCCCAACGCCCAGAACAACCCCAACCTGCGGCCTGAGAAGACCAGCAGCTGGGAGGCTGGTTTGGAGCTCAACCTGTTCATGGACAAGGTTCGCTTTGACTTTACCTACTACAGCAGCACCACGGAGGACTTGATCTTCAATGTGCCGGTCTCCGCTTCTAGTGGATACAGCAGCGCAGTGCTCAACGCAGGTAAGACCAACAACAAGGGTATCGAGTTGAGCTTGATGGCTACCCCGGTTCAAACGGACGACCTCCGTTGGGACATCGGTGTGAACTTCGCCAAGAACCAGAACGAGCTTGTTGAGTTGGCCGATGGCATCGACAACATTCGTTACACGAGCCTCTTTGGTGTCACCCTCGAGGCGCGTCCCGGACAGCCTTTGGGCACGTTCTACGGATTTGATTACCAGTACGACGATGCCGGCAACAAGTTGGTGGACGACGATGGATACTACCTCCGTTCGGAGACGGTTCAGCCCTTGGGCACCATCCTCCCGAACTTCACCGGCGGTGTCTACACCACGCTCGACTACAAGAACTTGAGCTTCTACGCCTTGATTGACTTCCAGGATGGAGGATCACTGCACAGCTACTCCAACCAGTGGGGCAAGTACTCCGGTACATTGGCTGAGACGGTCATGGACGAGAATGGCAACGACGTGCGCGACCCAGGCTTTGCCGGTGTTGTTGTCGACGGTGTCAACGCCACAACAGGGGCTGAGAACACAGTGGCCATCAACCCACAGTCTCACTTCTTCTACAACCAGGGATACATCATCCACGCCGCTGACCAGTATGACGCGAGCTTCGTGAAGTTGCGTGAGATGCGCTTGGATTACAACCTGCCCGCAGACGTGGTGGAAGGCACGCCGTTCAGCAACGTGAGCTTGGGTGTGTTCGGACGCAACTTGGCCATCCTGCACAAGAACGTTCCACACATCGACCCGGAGGTCGCCACGTCGGCGTCCAATATCCAGGGCTTTGAGGGCGGCCAGCTTCCTGCTGAGCGCACGATTGGCGTGAACATCAAGTTCGGCCTCTGATTCTTCAATCCGCAAAAAAACAGGACATGAACAAGAATATTTTCTTCCTCGCCGCCCTCTCTCTTGCGGTTGCATTCACTGGATGCACCAAGGATTTTGAGGACATCAACACCAACCCGAATGAGCCGGCAGCGGTTTCACCGGGCTTCCTTCTGACCTCTGCGCAGAAGAGCATCATGGACCGCATGAACGACTCCTTTTGGGGCAGCCGTCGCGGCATGCAGTTGGCGCAGCACTGGTCATCTAACCAGTACTCCAACGAGAGCCGTTACCAGTTCCGTACGGAGGTGACCAACAGCGCTTGGGCCGGTTTCTACTCTGGGCCACTGCAGGACCTGCAGCAGATCATTGCGCTGAACACCGACAATCCGGAAGACATGGCGGGCTATGGGTCCAATGGCAACCAGGTTGCCGTGGCGAAATTGCTTCAGGCTTGGAGTTTCCAGATGTTGACTGACGCGTGGGGTCCCATCCCCATGACGCAGGCGTTGCAGGGCGTGGACAACACGACCCCGGCTTATGACAGCCAGGCTGCAGTGTATGCTGGCATCATGGGCTTGATCAATGATGCCCTCGCATCCATGGACAGTGGAAATGGCCCTCAGGGTGACCAGGTCTACGGTGGAGACATGGGCCAGTGGGAAAAGTTTGCCAACACCCTCAAGTTGCGGGTGGCCATGCGCATGTCAGATGTGGATGCTGCAGGCGCTAAGTCCGCAGGTGAGTCCGCCCTTTCAGGAGGCATGATCATCGCCGCGAATGAGGACAACGCTGAGTTTCCATACATCGATGCTGCGCCGAACAACAACCCGGTCAACGAGGACTACAAGACGCGTAACGACTTCGCGGCCTCAAACACCATGGTGGATTGGATGACGGCTTTGAACGACCCCCGCATGGGTGTCTTCTTCAGTGCCAATGCAGACGGCAACTTCGTGGGTGAGGTGTACGGATTGGACGAGGCCAACGCCGCCTTGACGCCAAACGACGCTGTTTCTCAGCGTGGTGCAGCGGTATTGGCCGGAAACTTCCCAGGCGTATTCTTTGACGCTGCTCAAACGCACTTTTTGTGCGCTGAGGCTGCGGAGCGGGGATGGTCTAACACGCCGCTCGATGCCGAAGGGCACTATAACGCTGCTGTAACGTTGAGCATGCAGTGGTGGGGCTTGACGGACGCAGATGCCATCAATGCATACCTCGGCCAAGCCGATGTGGCATACAGCACTGCGCCTGGCGACTGGAAGCAGAAGATCGGTTCCCAAAAGTGGGCCGCGTTGCACATGCAGGGCCACGAGGCTTGGGCAGAGGTGCGCCGCTTGGATGCACCAGCGTTGAACGCTTGTGCTGATGGCCACTTGGGCGGAGACGGCAGTGTGCCAAGTCGTTTCGAATACCCATTGGATGAGCAAACACTCAATGCCAGTGGTTACGCTTCTGGTGTGTCTGGCCTCAGTGGCGCGGACGCGCTGGAGACCAAGCTTTGGTGGGACGTGAACTGAGGTTCACCTGCGATTCACAACATTCAGGAAAGGCCTGCCCGCAAGGGTGGGCCTTTTCATTTCAGCACTGTTGAAGATGCCTTTAGTGGGTGTTGTGTGGGTTGACCTCTGCGGGAAACCAAACAGGCCGGGATGGCGCCGCATCGTTGACAAACGGGGAGACTTGCATGGCCAGCAAGCCAGGTCCAGACGAAAGCCCCTCGGGGACGCACAGAAGCTCTGAAATGGTGGCGCCCCTACGCGGGTTGCTGTCCGGCCCAAAAAAGGCGTTATGCGCCCTTAAAACACCCCCATCGACTTCCTTGTCTACGCTGGGCAAGTCAATGAGCAGGTGGCGTATTCCGAGGCTGCACAGGTGTTCGGCAAAACCATCTCCAAGGAAAGGGGGGTTGGAGTCGCTCCAGTCCCGCACTTGTTCACCAGAGGTGCATTTGAGGATGAGTGCCCAAGGGGAGAATTTCTTGAGGTCGTTTTGAGCTTCTTCAAGCCTTGCTGTGGGCACGACCCAGTCTTCTCCTTGGGGTTCTGGCGGTGTGTGGATGAGGTAGGCGGGCATCAAAAACGGCAGGGAGCCAGAGCGGGCTGTGGCGTCGATGGGTTTGAAAGCATCGTGTATGTGCTCTCTGGTTTCGGTATGGGTGCCGTGGGCGTGTGGATTGAAAGTGATGTCACGGAAATTGACAGCACCCCCCTCTGAAACTGAGCCCACCCAATTTTCTGACCGGACGGGTCTGGCTTGAGGAGGGCCTTGATACCAAGCCCTCGGCAACCCTTGAAGGGGGTTGACCGGTATGCTCAGGTCGTGGGGTCGTCCGTTGGCCCTCCAGAGGTGGCCTTCATGCTCCAATTCAATCCTCAGGATCATGCTTCAAGGTGGTGCGTTCGGAGCAATGGAACAAAAGAAAAGCCCCGCCGGTGAGGGCGGGGCTTTTCAAACCGATGTGGTCTTCCGATTACTGGAAGAGGTATCCAAGGCGGAGTTGGGCCTGGAACTGGGTTCCAATGCTGCCTCCTTGCTGGGTACCGGTCCAGAAAGGACGGTCGTTGATGTTGGCGGGGTGCTGACCGCTGTAGGCGTGTCCAGCGAGGTCCACGCTGCCCTGAATGGGTGCGGGCATCTCAGTGAGGTCGCTGGGGTCTACTGCGTTCTGGGTGCCCCAGAAGAGGTTGTAAGCGACGTTGTCGGTCGCTGCAATCTCCATGTCGTTGACGTTGGAGCTCATGAAACCGAGGCCGGCTTCTGCACCCATGTAGAGGTAGTCCGTGAGGTAGGCGTCGAAACCAGTGACCAAACCGAGCTTGAACATGCTGGCACTTTGGCTGATGGTCTGCGTCCACACGATGTACTGATCCTGGTCACCGACCTGGTTCTCGTCATCCGCGCTCCAAAACTCCTGCTCCATGGAGGAACTGGTCACACCGTAGCCGATTTCAAAACCGACGTAAGGGCTCAAGCGGTCTCCGCCTGCGTCAAAGTGCTTCTCGTAACCAGGCGCAATCATAAAGGTGGATTGGCTGAACGTGTCGTACAGGTCCGGGCTGGGAATCTCATCGTCACCGGAGGTAACGTATGCGCCTGCAATGGCAGGGATTCCGCCTTCAACCACAGTGCCGTCGGGCATGATGGAGAAGTAAGGCTCTGGGCGACCAACTCCGTTGAAGTCGAATTCGCGGAAGCCGATGGACTTCTGGTTCGTGCTGTTGAAGGTCAGGCTCAAGCGGAATGCCGCTTCTTCATCGGTAAAATTCCGGTATTTGATGGTCGTACCATCAACTGGGGAATTGCCGAATGGCGTGAACTGCAACTCAATGTTGTGTTCGCCCCCGAATTGCTTCTGGGCGGTGGCCGTAGTGGCAAACAAGGCAACAAGTGCCAAGGCGGTCAGGATGTGCTTCATCTAGAGGTTTCAAAAAGTTTCCGGGCGCAAGAAACACAATTCCCGCTAACGCCCGGAATATATCCACGTCTTTTCCACAACGAGTGGCGTTGAACATCTCGTTATCAGGGAAATACTTCAATGACGAATTGTACGGATTTGGCGCGGAAGGAGTGATTTTTGCTACATGTTGGAGCCCCTTCATCCGCTCTTGCGGAAAGCATATGACCCGGACCGCTTTGCTCTGTTGGGTAAAGAGGTGCTCAATGATTTGGTGATTCACCTCAATGAAGCCCAATCCAGAAGCGTGCCGCAATCCATGCCGTGGACCCATCCCGAAGAGGAAAAGAAGCACTGGGAAACGCGGTTGGATCGGCCAGAAGGGTTGGCGGCCCTGATGCGGGAGGTGATCCGGCGGTCGAACGGTTTGCAGGACCCCCGTTACATGGGGCACCAAGTGGCCGTCCCCTTTCCGGATGGCGCGCTGGTGGGCATGGTGACCGACATGTTAAACAATGGCGGCGCCGTCTACGAGATGGGGCCGACAAACTCTGCCATGGAGGAGGTGTTGATGTCCCGGATTGGAGAGATGATGGGGCTGGCAGAGGGTTGCGGTGGCATCATGTGTCACGGGGGCACCTTGGCCAACCTCGTGGCGCTCCTTGCCGCGAGAAGGGCACACGGGGGTCAAGCGCGCGATGCATGGCGGGACGGTGACGACGGCATGGGCGCTGTTTTGGTTTCTGATCAAGCGCACTATTGTGTGGACCGCGCTGTGAGGATCATGGGGTGGGGCAAGGAAGGTGTTGGCTTGGTTGCGACCGACTCCCATCACCGCATGACCCGAGAGGGCCTCGAGGAGTCTTATGCTGCGATGCAGGCATCCGGTCGGCGCGTTGTGGCGGTCGTTGGCAGTGCGTGCACCACCAGCTCAGGGGCCTTTGATGACCTGAATTTGGCGGCCGACTTTGCGCGTGAGCGCGGCTTGTGGTTTCATGTCGATGGTGCGCATGGTGCACCGGCCGTCTTTAGTGCGCGCCACAGACAGGCTGTTGCGGGAATGGAGCGCGCGGACAGCATCGCCATGGACTTTCACAAAATCATGGGTGTTCCAGCGCTCTGCACCGGGCTTTTCTATGCGCGTCAAGAGGACAGCTTTCTGCCCTTTACGCAGGCGGCGGAATACCTCTGGAGCGATGCTGAGGATCCGGAGTGGTGGAACTTTGGCAAGCGGACATTTGAGTGCACAAAACGCATGTTGTCGACCCGCGTGGCCGCCGTACTCGAGGAATACGGACCTGAAATCTGGGGGGTGCTTGTGGACCGTCTGTTTGGTTTGGGTGCGGAATTGGCCGACTTGGTGGAATCGCGGCGCGCAAACGGCTGGGAGCTCGCCATGCGGCCAGAGGCCAACATCGTTTGTTTCCGACTGCTGCCCGAGGCATTGGGCTCCTTGAAGGCGGAAAACGATTTCACCCTGCGTTTGCGGCAAAAGCACCTTGAGGCCGGTGCCCACTATGTGGTGCAGACCCGTTTTGGCGGTGTGGTGTGGTTGCGCTGTACGCTCATGAACCCGCTGACAGGGGCCGCGGACCTCAACGCCATGTTGGATGCTTTTGAGGGGCTGGCTGCGGGCCTTGCCAATCAGGGCTGAACGTAGATGCCGTGTGGGGTGTCAAGCCCCTGGTCTTTGCCAAATACCCGCATGACGGTATCTGACACGGGGTCCACTTGGATGAGGTAGTGGCTGGAGAAGGATTCCACAAAAACCGAACTCCCGTCGATGGGCACCCCGATGCTGTGGGCGTTGGAAAAGTCACCGGGGAACCCATCGCCGGCAGAGAAGCGGCGGATCAGTGTCGGGGCCTCAGGTGCGCTGATGTCCCAAACGGAGAGGTGGCCAGGCGTAGGCTCGCCGGCTAGGAATTTGGCCACATTGCCCTCGGCCACATACAACTTGCCTTTGGCAATGCCGCAGTCAGACACCCCTTCGAGGATGTCGTTTTCGCCCAAAACGGGCTTTCCCGAACGCGTGGTGAGGTCGCCCATCCAAATCCCTTGTTGGCTGCTGCCATCCCCCTGCGCCGCTTCTTGGGTCACGGTGACGTAGAAGCGGGAGTCGTCCAACCACCGTACGGTGTGCTGGTATGCGCCGGACCCCGTGCTGTCGGCCATTTGAATGGCAAAGGCAAAGGCCGGCGTTCCGGTCAAGCTGTCCAAGGTCCAGATGCCCACTGTGTTGTGGTCAAACCAATATTGGGGCGTGGCCGCATGGGTGCCGGAAGGGTTGGGGTACAACCCGTGTGGGGCATACAAATTGGGGTGGGACTGTGGTGCACCAACGAAAGCATCTTGGGCAATGTCGAAGACGCGGACGCGGTCGTTTTGCATTTCAGTGAAGGTGAGAAAGCGGCCGTCTTCCGTGATGCGGCTGCCGTGTCCTTCTTGCCTGATGCCGGGTGCACCAGGGTGACAAGAGGCGCCATTGGATTCATTTCCCCGGGTGCCTGCGTCCACAACGGAACGCGTTTCCACCACTTCTGGATGCGCTTTTCCTCCCTGCCAATGGAGGTCGATGGTGACCAGCCGAAGGTCGAGGTCGTCGTTGCCTCCCAAGGTGCAAAAAACCCGTTGTCGGTCTGAGGTCAGGGCCGTGTGCATGCCTTGGCCCGCCACGGGACCGCCGCGCATGGTGGCAAACGGGAACACCTCCAAGTCTCCCGTTTCGGGATTGAGGATGGTGAGTGCGCTGCCTTGGGGCCCTGCTTTTTTGTCCGGGTTGATGTTCATGGTCGTGACCACGGAACGCGGTGCTGGCTCGTCCAGGCTTAGATCAAGCGGTGGGTGCTCAATGGTTGCCGGAGATGGACCACACCCCGCGATGAGCAGGGCAAGAACGAACGAGGAAATGGCGCGTAAGGTCATGTGGTTGCAAGTTTGAGCATGTTGGCCAGTGTGGCTCGGTCTGCATTGCTGAGCGGCTGAAGGGGTAGTCGAGGTGAGCCGCAAGGCATGCCCATCAGATCAAGTCCGGCCTTGACGGTGGCGGGCAGCCCGCCGGAAAGAATGAAGGAAAGCAGGTCGAGGTTGTCGAGGAACAACCCGCGCGCTGCGCGGAAATCATTGGCTTGGACGGCGTCCCACATCGCTTTGATGGGACCCCCGATGAGGTTGGGTGCCGCGGTACACCATCCCGCCGCGCCCGCTGCAAATGCTTCCAAGGCGAGCGGATTGCAGCCATTGAAGAAGGGCAAGTCGCCATTGGACAGGAGGTGCAGGGCGTGCATGCGTTGGATGTCACCGCTGCTCTCTTTCACCATGGTTACGTTGTCGATGTCGCGGTACATTCTGTAGAGCAGCTCGGGCGACATGTCTACACCAGCTGTAGCGGGGTTGTTGTAGGCCATGATCGGTATGGAAATGGCCTGTGCGACAGTGGCGTAATGGTCAAAGATCTCGTCGTCGGTCAGCTTCCAATACGACAAGGGCAGCACCATCACGGCATCTGCCCCCCATTGTTCTGCCGAACGGCACATCGTCACGGTATCGGCGGTGGTCAGGGCAGAGGCCCCCACGATGACGGGCGCCCTTCCTGCGGCCGCCTTGATGGTGGCTTGGGCCACGGCCGCCCATTCGCGATCGTTGAGATAGGCGCTCTCTCCGGTGCTGCCCAATGGAGCAATGCCGTGTATGTCTTGGGCGATGAGGTGGTCTACCAATTTGGACAGGGAATCCAAATCGGGCGAGCCATCTGCTCCGAATGGGGTGACGAGGTAACCGATGATGCCGCGCAAGGGAGATGGGGTCTGGTGAGCACCCAATGTAGTTCACCGGCTAATTTGTTCTTGTCTTCCCTCAATGATGAAAGACGCGGCTTCGTTACTCGACGGTGACGCTTTTCGCGAGGTTGCGGGGCTGGTCCACGTTGCGTTCCAGCTTCACTGCGATGTGGTAGCTGAGCAATTGAAACGGAATGGTGCTCAGGAGGGGCACAAAAGCGTCGTCCGCACGGTGGACTTCAATGGTCTTGTCGGCCATGGATTTCACCTCTGAGTCGCCTGCGGTGACGATGGCGATGACTTTTCCGCCGCGGGCCTTGACCTCTTGGATGTTGGAAACCACCTTGTCGTAGTGGGCGTCCTTGGTTGCGACGATGAAGACGGGCATGTTTTCATCGATGAGGGCAATGGGGCCGTGCTTCATCTCAGCGGCCGGATAGCCCTCAGCGTGGATGTAGCTGATCTCTTTGAGCTTCAAAGCGCCCTCGAGCGCGACAGGAAAGTTGTATCCCCTGCCCAAGAACAAGGCGTTCGGCGCATTCTTGAATTCTTCAGCGATTTTTTCGATCTCAGGCTCGAGTTGCATCAGGGCTTCGACCTTTTCGGGAATGCCGCTGAGGTCGACCATGAGGCGATTGAACCGCTGTTCGTCCAACGCGCCGCGGAGCCGGCCCACCCGAATCGCACACAAAGCGAGCACAGCGAGTTGGGCAGTAAAGGCTTTGGTCGAGGCGACCCCGATTTCGGGACCGGCATGGGTGTAGGCGCCGCTGTGTGATTCCCTCGAAATACTGGAACCCACCACATTGCAGATGCCAAAGACGTGTGCCCCTTTTTCCTTGGCCATGCGGATGGCGGCAAGGGTGTCGGCTGTTTCCCCGGATTGGCTGATGGCAATCAGGATGTCGCCCTCGCCGATGACGGGGTTGCGGTACCTGAACTCGCTGGCATATTCCACTTCAACGGGTATGCGGGCGAAGTCCTCAAACATGTACTCCGCGATCAGGCCCGCATGCCAGCTGGTGCCACAAGCGACGATGATCAGCCGTTGCGCATCGGTCCACATTTGCTGGTGGTCATCGATGCCCGCCATGCGGATGGCACCGTGTCCCAGCCGCAGCCGGCCGCGCAAGCAGTCGGCAATCGAGCGGGGCTGCTCATGGATTTCCTTGAGCATAAAGTGCTCGTAGCCGCCCTTTTCGATGGACTCCATGGCCATCTCGAGCTCGGTGATCACGGGCGTCACCCGGTGATTCTTGATGGTGCGGATTTTGAGCCCACTCGAAAGCGACACCTTGGCTACTTCCTCGTCTTCGAGGTAGACCACGTTTTTGGTGTACTCGATGATGGGCGTAGCGTCAGACGCGACGAAGAACTCACCATCTCCAATACCGATGACCAAAGGGCTCGACTTTCGGGCAAGGATGAGTTCACCGGGACGCGCCACATCCACAACAGCAATGGCATAAGCGCCGACGACCTCGTTCAAAGCAACGCGTGTGGCCTCGAAGAGGTCGAGGTCTTCGCTGCTTTTGAGGATTTCCTCAATGAGGTGCACCAGCACTTCGGTATCGGTGTCGCTGTAAAACGTGTGGCCCCGCGCGACGAGCGTTTCTTTCAGCGCGTGGTAATTCTCAATAATCCCGTTGTGTATGAGGGCGAGTTGGCCATCTCCACTGAGGTGAGGGTGTGCATTGACATCATTCGGGGGGCCGTGTGTGGCCCAACGCGTGTGACCAATTCCGAGGGAGCCCGAAGGAACCCTGCCTTCCATGTGGGCAAGCAAATCGTCTACTTTGCCCTTTCTCCGGTGGTGTTGAAGTTTTCCGTCATCGCCCAATACGGCGATGCCCGCGCTGTCATAGCCACGGTACTCCAGTCTCTTAAGCCCCTTGATCAACAAAGGGAAGGCCTCCTTTTCCCCGAGATAGCCGACAATCCCACACATGCCTCAAATTTAAGCCCCTTCCAGACAGCAACGGGTCATTGTGACCACGTAACTACAAATTGGGCGGGCACTGCAGATTCAGGGGTGTTGAAGACGACCTGTTCCAGGGAGACCGATGAGAGTTCGGAATAGAGGTAGACATAAGGCCTTAACTCCTCGCCATTCAATCGCCTTTGCGCGTAAACGGGGAAGTTGAGCACGTAAGCGCCCCGTTCTGTATTGTAGCTGCCGTCGTAGGCGACGCCGGGTGAAGTGGCTTCTGGGGCGAGTTCAATCCCCCCTGACTCCCGCTTCAAAAAAGCCGTGAGGAAGTTGGGCCTGAGCAATTTGGAAGGAGAAAGGTCCGTAGGGAGGATCACTTCCGCCCGGTTGATCACGGCGCCTTCAGGTGCCTGCAGGCTGTCAAGACCGCTGAGGTCGAGCCTCAAATAAGAGCCTCCTGCGCCGAGGAGCACGACCTGATCCGTTCCTTCGGTAGGGATGCTGTCATTCAATGAGGTGAATGGTGCTGGCCAGACATGTCTGAAGTGGGTGACCCTGCCCGCATTGCTGTTCATGACGAGGTCGTAAGACGTAGTGTCTGTTGTGTTGTGGTAATGCACCCGCAGGTAGGACACACCGGCATTGGGTTCAAGGCTGACAATTCCCCCGCCGCCCGATTCCGAGCGCACACTGATGCCTTTGAACCATTTGCGCCATTCTGCATTGCTGGAGAAAACAATGCTGTCGGCATCGAGAATGTCTTGACCGAAAGAAGGCTTCATCATGATGCGTACTTGGGCCGTCAGCGTATCTGGACCCACGTAAAGGGGGTTGATCGGATGCATTTGAACAGGCTGACGCGAGGGATCCACCTGATTCTCTCCCATTGTGGGTAGGACGTCGGCAGCGTAGTAACTGCTGTCAAAGGACATGGTGTCGGCCAATAGTTCCACGCGGAGTTGTTGGCTGAAGTTGAGGCCGTAGGATGGGCCGTTGTGCTTGAGCACCAATATGACGCTGTCACATGTGGGTGCTTCGCCGAAGTCAAAGGAAGTTTGGGACAACCTGAGTTCGGACGAAAACCAGGCTTCCGTCAGTCCGCTGATGGGATCGATGGTGGAGCCGAGCAAAAGACGGCTTCTTTCATCCGTGCGCAATGAGTCCACAGCGACCATGCTTACGGAAAAAGACAGCGTGTCGGTGCGCAATGCAAGCAGCTCTTCTTGAGGCTGCAAAGCCAAGCCTACATTGCCTTCTGGCTTTCTACAACTGCTGTATGAAAGCAACAGTGCAATCAACAAGGGGACTTGGGCAAAATTGCTGGACCGCATAAGTTGATGGGGGTTTTCGGCCGCCAAGTTCGGTAAGAAATAAGGGTAAATGAAGGCCGTCAAGGACCGTCCTCCCCGCATGGGTCGGTCCGAGGTTGGATACAGATATCGTATCGCGTGTTATTCCTCAACGGCCATCCCCTTTCCCTCGAGGATGCTGTCGTAGAACGTCAACATTTCCGCAGCGCAGAGTTCGGAATCCATGTAATTCATGGTTGGAACATCCAGCGCGTTGAATGCGGCCTGCGTTTCAGCAGTGAGCTCTTCTGAACCGGCGACTACAGCATCAGAGTGTGCCATGGCCATTTGGTTCATGCTGTCGAACGTGGGAATCTGTATGGACTTCACTTTTTCGGCTGCGATGCCGTCAAAAGAGATCTTTTCGTGCAGGCTTCCGTTGAGGGTGCCGTCGAAGCCTTCGTCGTAAATGCTCGTGACCACTTTGGTGTTCTCGAAGTGGGCGTCGCCTTTGAACAGCTCCTTGAGATAAAGCGGAACGAGCGCAGTCATCCAACCATGGCAGTGGATGATATCCGGTGCCCAGCTGAGCTTTTTCACAGTTTCCAACACACCTCGGGCAAAGAAGATGGACCGCTCATCATTGTCGGCGACCAACTTGTCCTTGGCGTCAAGCCAAGTGACTTTCTTCTTGAAATACTGTTCGTTGTCAATGAAGTAAACCTGCATCCGCGCTGTTGGGATGGAAGCCACTTTGATGATCAGAGGATGATCGGTGTCGTTGATGTTGAGGTTCATTCCACTGAGGCGGATGACCTCGTGGAGCTGGTGTCTCCGCTCATTGATGACGCCGAATCGGGGCATGAAGACCCGGATTTCACGTCCGCGTTCATGAATGCCTTGCGGGATTTGACGGCTGGCTTTGCTGACGGCACTTTCTGGAAGAAAGGGTTGAATTGCTTGACTGACGTATAGTATTCGGGTCTTGCTCATGAATCTTTCGTTCCGGATTGTGGGACAGGCTAATCGACTCAAATATAAGCCAGAAATGCCGTAAAACCAAGGGTTGCGGGTACTTTCAGCCCCATTGTTTCGTATATGTTCGCACTGGTTAACGCGTGTTGGGAAGCCGGATATTCGATGGGCTTTCGGCTGATTTTCTTTTTAGCCGTGTCATATTTGATGTTATTCAGGTGATGTCGACGACTCAAGGGACCCTGCGGGCCAAGCGCTATGAGAGTTTTTCCGCATGGAGGACGGCCGTCTCTAAGGGGCGGGAAAAGCGCGTCTTGTTTGTGCCGACCATGGGAGCACTGCACCCAGGGCACGCTGCGCTTGTAGAGGCGGCGCGGCGGTTTGCTGACGGCGAAAAAGAAGGCGCGTGTGAAGTGGTGGTGAGCATATTCATCAACCCGACACAATTTGATGACGCGGCCGATTTTGGCGCCTACCCATCGTCTCCGGATGCCGATGTTGAATTGGTTTCGTTGGCCGGTGCAGACGCAGTGGTGTTTCCACGGTTGCAGGAGATGTACCCGGATGGCGTCCCCCCCCATGTGGATCGGGCAGATTTTGGCTCGCTCACTTCGGTGTTGGAAGGGGCGGAGCGGCCCGGTCATTTTGATGGTGTCGTGGCTGTGGTCAGGAACCTGTTCCAGTGGGTGAAACCATCGGCGGCATTTTTTGGAGAAAAGGATTGGCAGCAATTGGCCGTGGTGCGCCGGTTGGTTGACCTTGAATTCCCCGGCATTGACATTCACCCTGTGCCGACCGTTCGGGAACCGGATGGATTGGCCATGAGCTCGAGAAACCGCCGCCTCTGTGAAGAGGACAGGGCGCTCTCACCACTGTTTGCGCAGTGGTTGAGGCGGGTGGCTGCGGGCGACAGTGCCGAATGGGGCCAGTTGTGTGCGGATGGGGAGGGCGCATTGAAGGCAAGGGGCTTTGAGATAGAATACCTCACTGTGCGCAACGCTGGAACGTTAGAGGAGGGGCCGCTTGTACGAGGTGGCATGCGGGTTTTTGGGGCGGTACGCAAAGGAGGCGTTCGTTTGATTGACAACGTGGCCTGCACTTTCTGATTCCGCTTTGGGATTCGTTTGTTCCATGTGAGCCGGAGATGCGTTCTTTTCGACGAACTTGCTACCAAAATCCACAGCATGGGAGCCATCGGGCCTACACAAGTCATTCTGATTGTCCTCGTCGTACTGCTTCTGTTTGGAGGCCGCAAAATCCCTGAGCTCATGCGCGGCCTGGGCCGTGGCGTCAAAGAATTCAAAGACGCGACCAATGAGGACGGGGCGGGGCGAAATGAGGACAAGAAGGACTGACCTTTTTTCTCGTTCGATTGGACTGTTGAGTTTGGTTGCAGGCATGGGGTTGATGCCGGCTGCACGGGCTGACTTCAACGCCTGCTTTGTTCCGGATTCTTTGGCCCAGGACAGTGCGGCCGTTCGTTTGTTTTCGGCAGATGAGGTCGACTCGCTGTGGCTCGGTTGGTGCGCAGAGGCCCACTGTCTGAGTACAGACAGCGCCGTGTGGTATGCCGGCGTGGCGAGCAAAGCCATTGCAAAATCATTGGATACCGCCTCTGTTGTGCGGGCGCTGCAACACCTGGACGACAGCACGCCGATGGACCTTTCTGCAAACAGCTCGGTTTTGGATCGCGTGGTATATATGCTGGGACACCGTCCCCGGTTTTTGGGCAGAATGATGGGCCGGGCCGATCACTTTTTTCCCCTTTTCGAAGCGGCGTTGGATCGGCACGACTTGCCTTTGGAGTTGAAGTATTTGCCTGTTTTGGAAAGCGGCTTAAACCCATTGGCCAGGAGTGGTGCAGGCGCTACCGGGTTGTGGCAGTTCATGTACGCTACGGCGCGCAGCCAGGACTTGGTGATCAACAGTTGGGTGGACGAAAGGCGAGACCCTGCAGCCTCGACAGAAGCGGCGTGCCGGTTCTTGGGAAGGTTGGTCGAGATGTATGACGGGGATTGGCATTTGGCCCTTGCGGCTTACAACGCAGGGCCGGGCAATGTGAACAAGGCCATTCGCAGGTCCGGATCGCGCGACTTTTGGAAGGTCAGGCGGTTTTTACCGAGGGAAACGGCCAAATACGTGCCCTCTTTGATCGCTTTGATTTACCTGTTTGAGCACCCCGTGGACGCCGGCCTGGTGCCGAGTGAACCTTGGGCGCCCAGTTTTGCGGTGGATACCGTTTGGGTGCGTCAGAATGTGCGTTTCGATCAAGCGGCAAAGGCCATGGGGCGGCCGTTGGAAGAGTTGGCTCAATTGAACCCTCAGTATAGAAAGGATGTGATTCCCGGAGCTGTAGATGGTGGTTGGCCTGTGCGGATGCCGGCGCATTGTGTAGGGACCTTCATCGATTCTTTGCCCGATGCCCTGGAGTGGAAGAAAGACAAAACTCCGGAGGTCAGTTTTGAACCAGAGGTCACGGTCTACAGGGTGCGCTCAGGGGATGTGCTCGGTACGATTGCCAGAAAGCATGGAGTGAGCGTGCGGGACTTGCGCGCATGGAATGGGTTGCGCGGTGATATGATTCGGGTCGGTCAAAAATTGTACATACATGCAGATCCGCGCTGACCGATTCTTACAGCAGGGCTTGGTCGCCATGGCCCTTCTTTTGACAGCGGTAGGGTGCGGCTCGGATTCGGGCCCCCAGACCAAAGCGGAGCGGTTTGCTATGCTCCCCGGAAAGGTGGGGCCCAGTGGAGAGGTGGTGGTGGTGGTGTCGAGCCGGCTGTGGAATGACGGCGTGGGCAGCGCGGTGGACAGTGTTTTTGGCGCGCCGGTACGCGTGCTTCCCCAATATGAGCCGCGGTTTGATGTGGTGCGCTTGGACCCCGAGGAATTTGACCGTTTCTGGAAACCGCACCGTAACCTGGTGGTGTTTGATGTGGCGGACCGCATCGATACGCAGGAGCCGAAATTGACGGTGTACCGCAACAAGTACGCCAAGGGACAGGTGTATGCGGAGGTCAAAGCCAAGAATGTAGCGGGCGCCGTGGAGGCCTGGCTCAGGGTGGACGGTGCAGCGATGCTCGCGGACATGATCGAAAATGCGGAGGCCCAGCGGTATTCCGACCTTGTCGCGTTGAACCGCAACCACCAACTGGAAAGCGAATTACAGACACAGCACGGGTTGCAGGCGGTGTTGCCCCGGGATGCCCGCATGGTGGCAAGTGCCGGCGGATATTGTTGGATTGAGCGGTCATTGACCCGCATGAAAGGCGGCAGAAATCACGATGTCCAAATGGGCTTGGTGGTGCACAGAAAACCTTACGCCGGACCGGAAGATTTTTCCATGGCCGCGATGTTGCACCGGCGAGATTCGCTGCTCAAGGCACGGATCTCCAGCGATGTTGAAGGCAGTTACATGACCACCGAATACCGGTTGCCGCCGCTGTATGAAGAGGTCTCTTTTCGCGGAGAATTTGCGTCGACGATGCGCGGATTGTGGCGCATGGAGGGCGATTTCATGGGCGGGCCTTGGACGTCCATTGCCTGGGTGGACCAAAGCCGAGGTCAATTGGTAACGGTTGACGGTTACGTGTATGCACCCTACTTCGGAAAGAGAGAATACCTGAGAGAGCTCGAGGCCATGGTGCGGTCTGTTGCTCCCCTTCCTGAATGACCCCAATGAAACACATCATCCACTATACCCTGAGGGCGGACGGCCCAGAAGGAGAAATCATTGAAGCCACCGTTCCCGAGGAGCCTTTTGCGTTCACGGCGGATGCAGAAGAGGTCTTGGAAGAGTTGGAAACTGCGGTTGCTGCGGCAGGCTTGGGCGACCGGTTTGAGTTGTTGATTCCATGCGATGATGCGTATGGTCCGGAAATGGAGGGGGCATTTGCGGTGTTGCCCAAGGCCCAGTTTGCAGACGACGAAGGCGTGGATGAAAGCATCATGGCCGAAGGAGAGGTTGTGGTCATGCACGATGAGGATGGCGAAGAGGTACACGGCGTGGTCGTGCACGTCGGAGACACCGAAGTGGAAGTGGACTTCAATCACCCGTTGGCCGGTGTGGACTTGCACTTTACGGTGCAGGTCATGGGCCGCGAGTAGCCTTTCGGATGGCAGCAATCACGCCCGGACTTCATGCGTTTTATTGCAGTCCGTTGTCCAATCTGGGCGAAGCGGCCCTTTGCTGTCTTGGGGAGATTAAATTCGACCGGAGCATCACAAAGAGATGAAACGAACCAAGCGTCCCAGCCGCAGCCGCGCCCATGACTTTTCGGCACTGTCCACATCCATAGGTGTGGCCCTGACACTTGCGCTATGGGGCGCCATGGTGGTGGGGGCGATGGTGGTGCAAGAGTTGCGCCGTGACTGGATGTCTTCCATGCGTGTCGAGGTGGTGCTTGAGGATGTTCCAGAGAACGAAGCTGCGGTGCAAGCGTGGCTGGATGCCATGCGTGCCAACAACGCGGTGGTGGACGCGGTGTATCTCGACCCCGTGTTGGCGTCAAAAGAATTGGAAAAAGAGCTGGGGGAACCCTTCATGGAGTTTCTCGGTGAGTCCCCTTTGCCGCCTGTGATTGAATTGGCTTTGGAGCGCGAGTGGATCGGGCGAGAAGGCTTGAGTGGTTTGGAGGACCAGGTCGATCAATGGTCCGGCATGGAGGGCGTCGTGCGGGTGGAATACCCCGAGGTGTTGCTCGGTCGGCTGGAGAAGGGGTTTGAAGACTGGACCTATCCCGGGCTGATGCTGATGGTTGTTTTGATGCTGATTGTGGTCGCTCAAATCACCAATGTGGTCCGGTTGAGCGTGTTTGGTCGCCGGTTTTTGATCCGCAGCATGGAACTGGTTGGGGCGCCCCCTCACAAAATCCGGCGGCCGTTCATTGCCGAGGCGATGGGGTATGGCATCATCGGGGCGCTGCTGGCATACGCCTTGGTTGTGTTTGCCTTGAATGCGGTTCAGTCGTTTCTCCCCGCGACATTGGGCGCCTGGGGCGCCGAGCAGTTGGGCGCTGTATTGGCCAGTCAGCTCTTGGTGGGCTTGGTGTTGACAGGGTTGAGCGCGCGATGGGCAGTGGGGCGCTACTTCGGTGCCAGGTTGGATAGATTGGTCTAAGGCAGGCAACGGTCCTGCTACAGCGGGATACGACCTATTTTCGCAGACATGAGCACGCCCTCCAATGTGAACGAAGGACGCAACGCGTTTCCCTTTGAACGACGCAACTATCTCTTTTTCCTGATCGGCATTGGATTGCTCGTGCTGGGTTACTTGTTGATGAGCGGCGGGGGCGTAGAGGACCCCAATGAGTTCTCTGAGGCCATTTTCAGTTTTCGGCGGATCACCCTGGCGCCGCTGATGGTCATGTTGGGTTACGGCGTGATCTTTTACAGCATTCTCAAGCGGTTTCCAGCGGATACTGCGTCCTCCTAATGGCACTGTGGGAGGCCATACTCCTGGGTGTGGTCCAGGGCTTGACCGAATTCCTTCCCGTCAGCAGTTCAGGCCACATTGAGTTGGGCAAAGCTTTGTTGGGGGTGGAGGAGGCAGGCCTGGCCTTCAGCGTTGTGGTGCATGGCGCCACGGCCATGAGCACATTGGTTGTTTTCAGAAAGGACATCAGCGCTTTGTTGGTGGGGTTGCCGTCTCCCGGTGAGAAAGGCAAGGAGTCGCGGTCATTTGCTGGGCGCATCTTGTTGTCGATGGTGCCGCTGGCTTTCGTCTATGTGTTGTTCATGGATGAGATTGAAGCCAAGTTGGACGGGGAAATTGGCGCTGTAGGTGTGGCCTTGATGGTGACGGCCGGGTTGCTTTTTTGGGCCCAACGTGGTGGTCGATCAGGGGGTAAGCTGGGCGCAATCCAGGTGCTCATTATTGGTTGTGCCCAGGCTGTGGCGGTGTTGCCCGGCATCAGCCGAAGCGGCGCGACAATTTCTACATCCTTGCTTCTGGGCGTGGACCGTACAGAGGCCGCACGGTTCAGTTTTCTCATGGTGCTGCCCCCCATCTTGGGGGCTACGGCGTTGGAAATTATGGACCTCGTTTCCGGCCCTGCATCGGTCGCAGCGGTGTCTGCCCCTGCACTTCTCGCGGCGGCTTTGGCCGCATTTTTTAGTGGTTGGTGGGCTTGCCGAAAGATGATGGACCTCGTCAAACGCAATGGACTAAACGGTTTTGCCGTTTACTGTGCATTGGCTGGCTTGACGGCCCTCATTCTTGATTGGACTTGAAACAGATGAAGCAGATGCGATGGGCACTTTTTTTGGCTGCAGGGGCCTTGGTTTCATGCAATCCGAAAGTGCAGTTTTCGGAGCCCATGCCACCTGCCCGGTTCAATTTGCCGAATATTCCCAAAGCCTATCGCGGCGTCATTGAAGACGACGACACCCGTTGGCAAATCGGCAAGGACACCATCATCATGGGGGAGGAGGTCATGGTCAATGGTGAGGACTTTTTGCTGCGCCGGATGGCGGGTCATTTGGTGATGAGTCAGCCTGTTGTCAAGACGGGTCAATGGGAGGTGGTCGTGATCAAACGGGAAGGCGATTTCATGCGCACCGGTTGGTTTGACGACGACGACGACTTTATCCGGAAGGCGGGCATCCTCTTGGACGTGCCGCCCGCCGAGCGGAAGTCAAATGGGACCCCGGGATACAGTTATTACCTATTAAGCCCCTCTGCCAAGGCGTTTAAGGAAATGCTGAAAGGAGGATGGTATGAGGCGAATGATGAGGTGGTGCCCCTGCCCCGTGGGGGGACCGTTACGCCATTAGGCCGGACACCGCAGTCCAATTGACGCGGTCGAGCAAGGCCGAGACATAATCCCCGCGCCTGTTCTGGTAGTTCAGATAGTAGGCGTGCTCCCAAACGTCGATGCCGAGTATGGGCCGCCCTTGTGACGCGGCATCTGTGATGTTGGTCATCAAGGGGTTGTCTTGATTGGCGGTGGAGGTGACAAAAAGCCGCTCGGGATCGTTGTGGTCTTGAACCAACCACGCCCACCCAGAACCGAAGCGCTTGCCCGCAGCTTGGGTGAGGGCGGCATTCATGTTTGCTTGGTTGCCGAAGGCCTTTTCTACACGCTGAGCAAGCAATCCTGAGGGTGCCTTTTCGCCGCCGGGCGTCAGGATTTTCCAGAACATGGCGTGATTGAAATGCCCCCCACCATTGTTGCGCAACCCCGTGTCTGCATTGCCAATCTGTGCCAGAATGGTTTCCAGGGGTTGTCCTTGCAGCGCGTGGCCCTCCAAAGCGGCGTTGAGTTTGCGGACATACCCCGCGTGGTGTTTGCCGTGGTGGATGCGCATGGTTTGGGCATCGATGCTGGGCTCCAGAGCGTCATGGGCAAAACCGAGCTCAGGAAGAGAAAATGTGGTGGGCACAGGTGTGGCCGTGTGGCCTTCTGCTTCGGGTGTCTGTCCGCACCCGATGAGTGTAGACACGAGCGGAGTGGCGATGATGCCGGCGCCAGCGAAGCTGGAGACCTTGAGGAAGGTGCGTTTGTCCATGGGGCGTGACGTGAGGGTTGAAATTGATGCACAACGTCCATAATTCAACCGCCGCTGTTCACGTTGGTTCAACGTTGCCCTGTGTACCGACGCGTGCGCAGGTAATTTCATACTGTTGAAGGACCGCGATTCATTGAACCCACCCCCAGGCTCCGCCGCCGCATCAGGAATGGCCCACAGCCGGGAAGGAACAGCCATACCCAAGGCCCGCCGTCGTGGCTTTGTCGCGCTGGCTGTGGTGGTGGTTTTGGTGGCGGCGTCGAGCGCATGGGTATGGTACCAGGCTCAGGGATTGGAAGAAAAGGTGTTGTCTGCGATACAACCGCACCTGTTGACCGATGTCCAGGTGGGCGGCGTTGAGATGACGTTGTGGTCGTGCTGGCCAAATGTGGAAGTGGTTTTGCGCGATGTGCGGATTGAAGACGCCATTACCAGAGGCACTGACTGTGTGGAGTTGAAATCGTTGGGCATTGTGTTTGGTTGGCTGCCATTGCTTCAGGGCCGGTTTGAGGCTGAACGCATCCAATTGTCGGGTGGCCGGATCAGGTTGAACCGCACCCGTGACGGAAGAGAAAACTGGAAGTTTTGGCGCAGCGCAGCGTCCCAAGGGACGTCGGGTTTCAGTATTGCTGAAGTGCGGGTGGAAGACGTCGCGGTAGAAGGCGAATGGTGGGCTTCAGGTGCTCAAGATCCTATTGCTTGGAAGGTGTTTTGTGATGAACTGGAGGGGACGACCGACAACCCAGACGCTCCCCTTGAGGGAATTGCGGGCACAGCAGATTTGAGGGAAGCCGATGTGTCAGCGTCGGGTGAACAGTGGTTGAGCGGAGTGGACTTAGGTGCGGATTTCAATGTGTTCTCCGAGGGAGAAAATGTGGCGTTCCAGTTGAACAATGGCAGGGGGGGCAAAGGCGCAGAGGCGGTGCCATTTACAGCTTGGATTTCCTCTGAAGGTGGTTTTGCGATGGCCTTGCGCTTTGTTGATGCCCGGAGCCGGGGCCTTTTGGCATTGGTCCCCGGCATGTGGAGGGACAGGGCAGATGAGGTTTCATTGGATGGCGCGTTGGACCTCGATGTGATCGTGGGCAAGGCGGCAACGGGCCGCACGTGGTCGGGGCCCGCCGATGCGGGTTGGTCGGGGGAGTGGGCCGTGAGGGTGGTTCCGAATGATGTGCAATTGGATTGGACATCCTTGCATGCACAAGACGTTGGGGGCGAGGTCCAGGTATACCCGGACGCCAGGGGTTGGCAGTGTCGTATTGACCGTATTGCGGGCCGGGCCGTGGGGGGCGAATTCGCCGGGTCTGGCCAGTGGAGACATGAAGGATCTTCGGACGTACTCGATGTGGACCTGGAGTTTGTGGGCCGGCCATCGGAAGCCATAGCGATGTCGGGGATGGACTGGTCGGATCTCGGCCGCGTGGATGAGGGAGGGACACTCAGGGGAAAGGGGGCGCTGAAGCTGACCCGCAATAGAGGAGGAGATTGGGCGTGGGCGTCTGGTGCGGTTGAATTCGGCTTAACTGACCTCAGGGGTGCCTTGAATACCAGTAAGGACCCCTTCGTTTTTCATGTGGCCAAAGCCTCGGCATCAGGCCAGGGGCAACGGTGGAAAGTGACGCTTGATGATGTGACAGCTCCGGGTATTTCGGGGGCGGCGGAATTGGTGGGCACCATGGACGGCACGCGCTGTGACATTGACCTGGACCTTTCGGTTTTGGACGTTGACCTGTTGCACCCCCTCACCCAGGGAAGTGCGGAAACTGGACAAACGCGTTCAATGGATTGGCTGCCCAATGTGGATTGGGTGGTGCATTTGAGAAGGTTCAATTGGGAGAAGGTCTCGGCCCAGTCGGTGGAGGCCCAAGGCAGCGTGAACCCCCTCACAAAAGAGGTGCGCGTGGCGTCATTGAGCGCCGATGTTTTTGGTGGCAGGATGGCCGGCGGTGGGGTGTTGGATGAGCGGGGGTTGGAATTTGAAGGCCGCTTGGCTGAGGTGGAAATTGCAGAACTCCTGGAGGGCACAAGTGGTTTGGGACAGTCGACACTGCTTCCCGGGCATGTTCAAGGTCAGGTCTGGGCCGAAGGCACGCTTTCTTATGCATTTGATCAGCCCGAGAACCTGGCTTGGGAGACGGACCTCGACATCCGCATCGAGGGAGGACAGTTGGTGGACTTTGATTTGCTTCAGCGCATTCCCGAGACGCTTAAGGAGGCGGGCAAATACAGAATGTTGGCAGATGCCGATGACCTGAGCAGGCGGTTGCGGCGCGTCAAGTTTGAGCCGATGGAAAGCCACATTTCTTTGGAAAGGGGGCTGATCAGTTTGGATCAGATGGCGGTTGTCTCGGATGCCATGGATGTGGGCATTGCGGGGTGGCAGCGTTTGTCAGGGGGCATGGATTACACCCTTGATTTTGCCATCAGGGATTTGAAGTCGGGCCGGGATGAGTTTGGAACGACGGCCGATGATGGTCTCGGTCACCGGTTTTTTCTGGCGATTGGAGGCACCTTGGAAGCACCTGAGTTTGGGTATGACAAGCGGGCGCACCAGTCACATAGAAAGGATGAACGGCGGGCTGCATTCGGTCGATTAAAAGAGTTGGTCATTGGAGCGGAGGAACCGGATCGAGTACAAGACTCGACGGCTGTCGAAATCACTTCGGAAACAGAGGGAAATCCATCCCTTTTGCCGCGGATTCAGGACACTTTGATGCAAAAAGTGGATGACGACGATGACGACTTTCGTCGTTAATTCAAAGACGAAAATGAATTGTTTATGGTCGAGTGTTAATATTTCGTATATTGCACCCTCTTGGAGCGGTGGTTGATCCCTCCCCCGAGAACTTAACCAAATTGGACCCCTGTTTTATCACGCTGTGGTCAGTGAAACGTCGGCATTTGCCGGCGTTTTTATTTGGTTCAAACTGAACCACTCCGTTAAAATTTACCATTGAAGGTCCTGTATACAGTGAACTCGATTTTCTGCGGTGCAATTTGCGGGTACGGTCGTGCGCAACAGCAGTAAACAATATTCAAGGGGCATTCTCCTATTTGGGGCGACTGCAATCGTGGCGTTGACGCTGTGGTCCAGTGGTCAGATTGCCCGCACGCTCAGACAAGAGGAGCAGCGCAAAGTTGAACTTTGGTCCGAAGCCATTGTGCAGCGCGCTCAGCTTGTCGGGTATACCGACGAGTTGTTCGCTTCTCTGCGCAGCGAGGAAAGGGACAAGGCCGATTTGATTGGTGAGGCTTACCGCATTATTCAAGAAGCTGATCCCGGCGCGCCTGTAGACCTCACGTTCATCACGCGCTTTATTCAGGCCAATCGGACGATTCCGGTTTTGGTATACAAGGACAGTGTGCTGCAGGCCAACATCAATGTCCCGCCTCCTTTACAGACGCCCGCGCGCTTTGACTCTTTGCGTTTGGCTATGCAGGCGCGGGGGTCTGTGATTGAGTTTGAGCAGGGCTTGACATTGTTCTATGATCAGAGCAACAGGTTCAGGGACCTGCAGGTCGTCATGGACGACATCATTCACTCGTTCATTTCGGAAACCGTGCTGAACTCGGCGTCCATTCCCGTGTTGTTGGCGGACTCCTCTTTGAGGCACATCCTGCAGGCGGACCGATTTTCGGTGGAGGAACTTGCAGATACCACGGCGTTGATTCGCCGCTTGGCGATGGTCAACAACCCCATCTCCCTGGACTTGCCCAACGCGGAGAGAAGGTGGATCCTGTACGACGAGTCCATTGTATTGAAGCAACTTCGGCTCTTCCCGGTGGTGCAGTTGCTGATCATCGGCGGATTTCTCTTGTTGGCGTATTCCACCTTCAGTGCGTTTCGCCGGTCTGAGCAGAACCGGGTCTGGGTGGGCATGGCCAAGGAGACCGCACACCAGTTGGGCACACCGCTCTCGGCCTTGCTGGCTTGGGTGGAAGTGTTGCGCTCCGAAGGGGTGGACGAATCTGTCTTGACGGAGTTGGGCAAGGACCTCGACAGGTTGCGCACGGTGACCGACCGGTTCTCCAAAATCGGCTCTGACCCGGAGTTGTCGGCCGCTGATTTGGCGGACTTTATGTCGGAGACCATGGCTTACTTGGAGCGGAGGATGCCCAAAGGTGTCGTGTTTGGTGTGGCTTTGCCAAAGGAGGGCATTCAGGCCGCGTTCAATCCGGCATTGTTTGGGTGGGTGCTCGAAAACTTGACGAACAATGCGGTGGATGCCATGGAGGGTAAAGGCCGTTTGGATGTGGAGTTGACGAGCGTCGGAGGACAGGCTGTGCTCGATGTGAAGGACAGTGGTCGGGGAATGTCGCGCCGGGTGCAGCGCCAGGTTTTTGAGCCTGGGTTCAGCACCAAAGCCCGCGGTTGGGGACTGGGTTTGAGCTTGGTGCGGCGCATTGTTCGGGATTATCACGGGGGACAAATCGTCATTTTACGCAGCGAAGAGGGGGCGGGTACAACGTTCCGTGTGACGTTGCCCTTGGTTTCGGAAGAGTTGGGCTAAATTCGCGGTCCTCATTGCCCGGATGGCGGAATTGGTAGACGCGCGCGACTCAAACTCGCGTTCCTTTGGAGTGTGGGTTCGATTCCCACTCCGGGTACAATCACAAAACGGATGTTGCGTGGCTTGACGTTGAATTTTCAAGCGCGCAGACATTCTGAAGGAAGAGTCCCCGCATGGATTGCGGTGATTTTGTGAAATTCACAGCAGGTTTAATCAATGTGACGGATGGGCGTAACCCCCAACGGCTTGATGGGGATTGAGGTTAGTTCCCTTGTGCTTTGATGCCTTTCTTGCATGTTCTACTTTTAAATGAGCAAACCACGTTTCGCTCAGGCATAAGAGTTGCCTGCGCGGACACTGATTATCAGAGAAGTTGATTCATCACTCATCAGAGGTTCATCCTTTAGCATACGTAGAAGAGGGCGCTACAATAGGTGCGAACACGCACGTTGGGCCGTTTTGTATTGTAAGAGCAGGGGCTACGATTGGCAAGGACTGCAAATTCACCGCCTACTGTGAGATTCGAGAGAATGTTGTAATCGGAGATCGTGTGGGGTTTGGAAGCCGCTGTACGATATCTGCCAACGCAGAAATTGGCAATGATGTGGTCATTAAATATGCCTTTGTTCTCACGGACACGCCAGATCTCAATGAGGGCGACAAAAAGAGTGTGGGTGCGATTGGTTCTGGAACCATGATTGGTGCAAATGTCACCTTGATGCCGGGCTTCAGCATCGGTGAGAATTGCATTATTGGTGCCTGTTCCCAGGTTCGAAGCGACGTTCCTGATGGGGAAGTGTGGTTTGGGTCTCCGGCGAAGTTCTACAAGCGAAATGCGGATTGATGGTCTCCCGTGAGTCATTGTCACCCGGAGTGAATAGACTGTCTGTCTTGCCCAATGCGGGTGAGGGTTGTGCAACGTATTACGCGGGGTCGGACGTGAATCACGTCTCTCATTTGAGGGATTGTGTCCTTATTGTTGGTCCAGATTTCAAGGATGAATTACCCAGTCATCGGAAGGTTTTGGTGATCCGCACGCCGGCAGCTCAAGAGGCATTTTACCGATTGAGTGCTGAGTTCAAGGAGGATTATTTGGAATCCGAGAAGTTGGAATTGAGGGGAGGCGCTTGGGTACACCCAGAGGCGGAACTGGGTGAACGGGTCCTCATTGGTCACGGTGCGGTGATTGGGCCATGTGAGATTAAGGACGATGTGGTTATTGGACCGCAGGCGGTCATTTATGCGAAAAGCAAGATTGAGAAAGGCACCAGCATTGGCGCGTCGACAGTTGTAGGTGTCGCTGGAATGATGTGGGTTTGGGGAGGAACTGACCGCAGGGAGAAGGTGTTCCTAGAACAGTTGGGTTCCGTCAAGATTGGTGAGGGATGTCGTTTGGGCAGCAACATTTCGGTTGTTCGGGGGAATGCGAATGAAGAAACAGTGATTGAAAACGGGGTGTGCATTGCGCATGGGTCCATGATTGGGCACGGGTGTCAGCTGGGCGAGAATGCGCACTTGGCCAACAACGTTTCTTTGGGTGGTGGCGTGCGGTTGGGTCACTCCACCTTTCTTGGATGCGGCAGCGCGGTTGCTCCGGGGAAGAAGTTGGGGGCCGGCTCCATATTGGGCGCGGGCTCAACTTTGGTGAGTACTTCAGAGGAGACTGGTGTATATGTGGGGACACCCGCCAAGTTTAAGCATGCCCCCAAGCGCAACATGAGTGGTGTGCCCAATTGGAAGTAAAACCCGGCATCAGCCGAAAAGCCGAACGTATTGGGCGTTGCACACATCTTCTCCATAGAGTTCCAATACCAAAGCGGCATTTCCTGTTCCGGCGGCTATGAGTCTATCGTGTTCTGAACGGGAGAAATTTCTGCAGTCCCCTATGGCTATGCCCTGTTGGGTTAGCTGCTGGTAAGAGGGGTTTTCAGGGTGCAGGAAAACGGGCTTGCCTTGAAGCAGGAACGACCGGATGTTGGCGAGACCTTGCTGACGGATGTTGGGAAACACGCCCGCATCCATCTGATCAATGTGGTGCATGAATTCCTTGATGGGAATGCGCTCTGTTATCCATGTGAGGTCTTTACGTTTTAGGGTCTGCTTTTGTAGCCACTGGCTGTATTGCATGTCGCCATACGAAACGGGCGCATGGTAGCTGACGTTGTTGCGTTCGGGTGTGCTTTTGAGAAAATCCATGTGGTTCACAGATGGAAAAGCACAGTGACCCAATTGGACAGATAGGGTGGAGCTTTCTTTTTTGACAGGGGCAGCCCGGGGTATGTTGAAGTCTGCCGCGGCCTTGCCGTACCAAAAAGGTTCGAACCGGGCCTTGCAGGAAGGAATGAGGCTTTGGATCAGATTGAATTCTATGGGATTGCCCCACAAAATGGCGTCTACCTGGCCAAGGGCTTTGTACCAGGCACGCTGATGAATCAATTTATATCCTATAGACCGCGCCAAGTCGGAGATGTTGAAGAAGAAGTAAGGCTTCGTTTCAGGGCCTATGGGGTCGTATTGCACGAGCGGATTGCGGTAGACGTCGGCACCATAGAAGACCCAATTGATGCGCACGTCGGGGTGCTTCATGAGCCAGTGACAAACCATGGGCAGGAGGAAGTGGACATATATACGGTCGAACTTGGCAGGGTCTGGAGTGAAGGTGTCTTTGAGATTGGTGTAGGGCAGGTTTTTTTTGGCCAACCGCTTGTCTGGCTTTTTGCCGACCAGCATGATGTTGTTCTTTTCCTGCAGCGACAATGCTTCTATGCGTTCCGTGAAACAGTCTGCAAAGCCCATGTCGGCTATGAGGTGGAGATGGGGTTTTGCCATGCCGTTGAAGGTGGGTGTTCGACGGGACGCAAGATGGAGTCAGCCGCCCTATTGACTGCGAATGTCATTAATTTGGAGCATGCGAACGTCAGCTTCTTGAGCGTAGAGCTGGCGCGGCTTGGAGGCCATATATACCGTGCCATGTGACAGACGCCTTGTTACATCGCCGTTCACAACCCCTTTTGTATCCTTTCAGTGTGTATTGACGCATTTTGCGCTGTGCTTGTCTGACGGCAAGGAAAAGAGGAAATTGAGCGCATGCTGACGAAAAAGGCCCAATATGCGTTTCGTGCTCTGACTGTGCTCGCCAAGCGCCAGCACCAAGCTTTAGAAGAAGGTCTCCCCGATTGGTTGAGTGCCAAAGAGATTTGTGCTGCTTCACCGATGAGCATTAAGTTCTTGGAGCAAATCTTGGTGGAGTTGAGGGCTGGTGGGGTGGTGAAGAGTCGGCGGGGACCTCGTGGCGGTCATGCGCTGAGTGTGCCAGCCAATGATGTGGTCTTGGCCAAGGTGATGCGCATGATAGATGGGCCGATCGCGCCATTGGCCTGTGTGAGCTTGCATTACTATGAGCGGTGTGAAGATTGTGTGGAAGAGGACTGTGGCTTACATCGCATGATGGTCGATGTAAGGGACGCCCAATTGGGGGTTTTGGAACAGCGGACTTTGCAAGACTTAATAATCCACACTTAACAGGTGGGGTTTGTGTGTCATGTTTACATTTGTGGCATGACCAGTCAACCACTGTTTGGACAACCCTTGGCGCTAATAGATCGTATTGTGGAAGTTCTTGGGGACGAAGCCACTAAGGAGGATGCCGTGCTGACCACTTCATTCAGCATGGAAGATCAAGTGCTGACATGGGCTGTTTTAGAGGCGGGCTTGGACATAGACCTGGTGTCATTGGATACGGGGTGTTTGTTTCCAGCAACACTGCAAACGTGGAAGGATACCGAACGGTTCTTCGGGGTAGAAATCCGCGCGTTACGCCCTGATTCGGGTGCCTTGGATTCAGCGGGTTTGTCTCAGATCTATGCGAGCACGGAAGGCAGAAAAGCGTGTTGCAACGCGCGAAAGATTATGCCATTGAAAGCCGCTTGTTCAGGCAAGAAGTGGTGGCTCACGGGACTGAGGCAAGCGCAAAGTGAAAACCGGCAGTCTTTTCAGCACATTGAGGAGGCCCCGGCCTGGGGCTTGCGGAAATTCCACCCGCTTCTTGAGTGGGATGATGCTGCCGTGGAGGCCTTGGTATCGTCTTCGGGTGTTCCGGTGAACCCCTTGTATCAGTTGGGCTATTCGAGCATAGGCTGTGCGCCGTGCACGCGTCCTGTACTTCCGGGTGAGGATGCTCGAGCGGGCCGTTGGTGGTGGGAGTCTTCCGCCAAAGAATGTGGGTTGCACCGGAGTTGACCTCGGGGTGTTGGATCGCGCGTGCCGAAGGAGCCAGCGTTTACGTCAGTTGAACAGCCTTTGATAGTGTTCGCGGCAGGCCGCTTCACCGCCGTATTCGCTGAAGGCGGCTTTGTTCTGTTCTGCTAAGGATTTCAATCTGTGGTATTCTTCGACGGAGAAAGCGTCGGTGCGGCCAATTTCGATACCAATGCTTTTATAGTACGCCGTGGTGGGGCTGTCGGGGTGAAGGAATACAGGCTTGCCTTGGCGGATGAACATCTTGATGTTGTTCAGCCCCTGTTGTCGTGCATTGGGGAAGACGCCGGCGTCCATTTGATCGATGTGCCTCATATATGCTTCAATGGGCAGGCGGTGCATCATCCAGTGCAGGTCCGTTCTGTTTTGGGCCTGCTTTTTGACCCACAAGGCATATTTGGAATCTCCGTATGATAGGGGCACGTGAAACTCAACCCCGGCCTGTGGTGCGCATGCTTTCAGGAAGTCCATATGGTTCACGGAGGGAAAGGCGCAGTGTCCGAGTTGCACCGACAATGGGCCTTGTTTGGATGGTGGAACAACAGGGGGTTTGGGTCCTGCGTCGGCGAGACCTTTGCCATAGAAGAAGGTTTCCATCTTGGCTTGGGGAACGGCCACAAGGCTCTTGATCAGCTCGAACTCCACGGGGTTGTGCGTGAGTATGCTCTCCACTTGGAGGAGTGCCTTTTTCCAAGCCCGCCGGTGGATCAAATGGTACCCGACGTTCCTTTTCAGGTCGTCCAAATTCAAGGAAAAGTAACGCTTGGTTTCCGGCCCTATGGGGTCATAGCCTACCAGCGGATTGCGGTAGACTTCCGCACCATAAAACATCCAGTGGATGCGCAGTTCCCGGTGTTGCTTGAGCCAATGGCAGACCATGGGCAGGAGAAAGTGTACGATGACCTTGTTGTATTCATCGGGATTCGGGGCGTGCTCGTCTTTCAGGTTGGTGTACGGGAATGCCCCTTTGGCCAGGCGTTTGTGGGGGCTTTTTCCGACCAGTATGATGTGGTTGCGATCACGCAGGTTGAATGCCTCTAGGCGCTCTGCGAAACTGTCTGCGAAGCCCATGTCTGCTAGGAGATGCAGGTTTTTTTTCGGCACGTTGGTCATGATGATGACGCAAAGTGGTGAGAGATTTTCGGGTAAGGAGAGCGTGCAGGGTACTTTCGGGTATGATTTCTCAAAGCAGGTGGACAGCGGGCCGAGGCGCCTTGGTGATGTTGGTGTTTTTGTCCTTGAACGGCGCGCTGTTTTCTCAGCCATTCATTCAGGAGCCCGTCCCACCGCCTTTGGGTTATACCGCGGACCTCATAGCGGCAGCGTTTATTGACCCCACCCCGTCGGATGACGCGGCGCAGGTGTGGGACTTTAGCGGTGTGTCAGGCAATGCGGTGGGCATGGCGGAGGTGTTTCCCGCCCCCAACTCCCCATTGGCCAAATCATTTGATGGGGCCGAATGGTGTTTGAGGAATGGGGACCAACTGAGTTTTTGGGCCGCAGTGGGGGGGGAATTCACGATTTTCGGCAATGCGAATGCGGCCAACTTTGTGACCATTCCTTTTTCCGACCCTTTGGTGCAATGGGCATACCCAATGGAATACGGAGACGCGCATGTTGACACATTCATGGCAGAAACGGTGCTTTTTGCGGAGCCTTATGGCTTGGTTGGCCAGGCATCTTTCGAGGTGGATGCTTGGGGGTCTTTGATGATGCCGGGCGCGTCTTCAAGCTTGGAAGTGTTGCGTGGGCATTATGATCAAGTGTATACGGAGTCTTATGCTGGAGACACAGCCACGTGGTCCCTGGAACAGTATTTGTTTTTCGCTCAGGACTCGGTGTTTCCCATTTTCTATCAGGAATTTCTGACCGTTACGGACAACGACGGCAACTTGCTGTTGGAGGCCTCTGACGTGGCGTGGTACAACAACGTTTTGCTCGAGGTGCCGGAAGGGCAAAGTGAACAGATTGGAAGTCCCTACCCCAATCCCGCTGTAGCGGGCGAGGTGTTGTCGTGGGACCTGCCGCCGGGTTGGTCTTGGAAGGCGGTGGATGCCGGTGGAAAGGTGCTGGGCACGGGGTCGGCAGGGGCTTTTGGCAGGACGGAGATTGAAACCGGAGGCTGGGGTGCCGGCATGGTGATTTTGGTTCCCGTTCGGGAGGACGGAAGCAGTGCGATGGTGCGCCGCGTGGTATTGAACTGATCCGCGACAGCGTTGATGGCGGAAAAAATTCCCGCACCAACAATTTGGGGCTTGACGCGCTGCGCGCTGCTCAGTAAGCGCGTTCCGTGCGCCCCTCTTTCCAATACACGAAAGCACGGTTGACCACGCGGTTGCCGCCGGCGGTGGGGAAGTTTCCGGTGAAGTACCAGTCGCCCGTGTGCTGTGGCGTGGCTTCGTGGAGGCCGGCCACACTTTGGTAGATGATCTTGACCTCAGCCTTCATGTCATCTGGGGTGAGCAGCTCGGAAATCATGGCCGATGTGTCCTCTTCGGAGAGGTTTTCATAGATGGCCTTGACCTTGTTTTGTTGCTGCTCGTAAGGCTTTTCCAACTCCGCTTTGCAGGCGGCATAAACAGACTCGATGAGGTCGCCATTGTCTCGCCGATGGTGGAGGGCAATGGCCGCTTGGAAGGCAATGAAGTCCCCCATTCGGGCCATGTCAATGCCATAACAGTCGGGGTAGCGGATTTGCGGGGCGCTGCTCACCACGACAATGCGCCGCGGATCCAGGCGGTCCAGGATGCGCAGGATGCTGCGCTTGAGGGTGGTGCCGCGGACGATGCTGTCATCGATGACCACGAGCTGGTCGTGGCCGCGCTCGATGGTGCCGTAGGTGATGTCATAGGCGTGGGTGACGAGGTCGTCCCGTGCCCCGTCATCGGCAATGAAAGTGCGGAGTTTCGCATCCTTCAAGGCGACCTTGTCGACCCGCGGACGCTCTTCCAAAATGCTTTTTACTTCGGTGGCATCGGGGGAGGATCCGAGTCCGATGATGCGCTCAATCTTGCTTTGATTCAGGTGGCTCTCAATGCCGCGCACCAAGCCGTAGAACGAAGTCTCTGCCGTATTGGGAATGAAGCTAAAAACAGTGGAGTCGATGTCGTGCTCAATGGCCTCGAGCACTTTGGGAACGAGCGACTCACCCAAAGCCTTGCGCTCCTGATAAATGTCGGCATCGTTGCCCCTCGAAAAGTAGATCCGCTCGAAGCTGCAGGCCTTGCGCTCCCCAGCGGGCCGCACTTGTTTGATGCGGGCCTCTCCGCCTTTGGTGATGATCAAGGCCTCCCCGGGCTGCAGTTCTTTGACCTCGGCGGTGGTGGTGTTGAAGGCCGTTTGGATGACGGGACGCTCCGAAGCGGCCACGACGACCTCATCGTCTTCGTACCAGAAGCAGGGCCGGATGCCATTGGGGTCGCGGGCGATGAACGCATCGCCGTGGCCGACAATCCCGCCCATGACGTAGCCGCCGTCCCATGACTCGGACGCCCGGCTGAGCACGCGTTCGATGTCCAGATGTTCTGCAATGAGCTTGCTGATTTCGGCATTTTCATGCCCCTGTTCCTTGAATGTTTGGAAGGAGGCCTCGACCTCCTCATCCAGGAAGTGGCCCACCTTTTCCAGGACGGTTACCGTGTCGGCTTTTTCCTTGGGGTGCTGGCCTAGTCCCACGAGAATATCGAAAAGCTCGTCGACGTTGGTGAGGTTGAAATTGCCGGCCAGAGCGAGGGTGCGGGTGCGCCAGTTGTTTTGCCTCAGGAAAGGGTGGACGCGCTCGATGGTGTTGCGGCCATACGTGCCGTAGCGCAGGTGGCCCAGGAACACCTCTCCGGTAAAGGCGAATTCTTTTTGCAGCCACGCCGCATCTTTTAACCGCTCGGGGTGGTGCTCCTTGGTGTCGGCAAATCGGCCCATGATTTGGGCGAAGAGGTCTTCGATGGGCTGCTTGGCGACAGAACGTGACCGGCTGAGGTAGCGGTGACCGGGAGGAACGGTCAGCTTGACATTGGCCAGGCCCACGCCGTCTTGACCGCGGTTCCGCTGTTTCTCCATCAGCAGGTACATTTTGTTTAGGCCGTAGAAGGCCGTCCCGTAGGTGTCGATGTAGTGCTGCAGGGGCTTTTTGAGCCTGAGCAAGGCGATGCCGCATTCGTGTTGGAGAAGGTCACTCATCGGGGGCCGGGCGGAGTCTGAGCACGCGAAGTTAGAGCGGTATGCAGGGAATCACTTGATGTAATCGAGATCGATGATGCTTTGCGCGGTCGCGGTTGCTGCTTCTTGGGGGGACCGGGGGTTCCAGCCGTAGCGTTTGCGGGCCAAGTCCGATGAAACTGTGGGCATGTACCCCAATTCTGCAAGGGTGCCCCGCACCGACTTCATGACGATGGCCATGGCCCTGACCACCCCGTTGGGGAGTGACCGGGTGCCCACCTTGCGTCCTTCCTGAGGAAAGGCGCCTTTGATGGTTTTGGCCAGTTCTTGGAGGGGCAATGTGCCCGCTGCTGCTGCAAACCTCTGGCCAGCCGCATGTTGGTCTTCGAGAACCGCAAAATGGAGGTCCACCACATCGCGGACATCGACCGTCGGGTACCCGAGTTTGGGGACGCCAGGAAATTCGCCCCTCATCATTTTGAGAACGACATCGCAGCTTGTTCCGGGGTCGTTGCTGTCCAATAAGGGGCCGAGGATGAACCCCGGGTTGACCGCTGAGACCGACATGTCTGGATGTTGCTTGGCCATCATCCACAGGTCCTGTTCTGCCAGGGTCTTGCTTTTGATGTAAGGCGTGAGCATGCCACCGTCGAGCTGGGTCCAGTGTTGCTCGTCAAACGCGGTTTTGTCCTTGCCATGACCATAGACGATGGCCACGGTGGATGAGGTTTGCACCAGGCGCTTTACCCCCGCTGTTGCGCAGGCTTCGAAGACGTGTTTCAGGCCTTGTCTTGCTGGGGAAATGATGTCTTGCTCATCCTTGGGCAGGTTCATGGGAAATGGGGAGGCGACATGAAGCACAGCATCGCACCCCGTCACGATGTCCACCCAACCATCTGGAGACAAGAGGTCGGCTTCGTGGAAGGTGAGCCGCGCCAACGCGGCCTCTGCTCCATCACCAAGGTGTGCGGCCAACATGGAGCGGACGCCGTCAGCGCGCTTCATGGACCTCAACGTTCCGCGCACGCGATATCCCCGGCGCAGTGCCTCCAGGGTCATGTGTCCACCGAGGAAGCCGGTGACCCCGGTAATGGCCAGGGTGGTTTGTTTGGGTGAGGTCATGCTTGTTCCGCAACGGGGAGGCGCTTGAGCCACTTGTAGTTGGCCCGGGTGAGGTACCACATCATCACCGGCACGATGACCAGCGTGAGGAACGTGGCAAACGTCAAGCCGTAAATGATGGCCCAACTCATGGGTTTCCAGAAGATGTTGTTGTCACCCCCGATGTACATCTTGGGGTCGTACTCGGCCAAGAGGCTCACAAAGTCCACGTTGATGCCAATCGCCAGCGGAAGCAGGCCCAACACCGTGGTGATGGCCGTGAGCAGCACCGGCCGAAGGCGGGTTCTTCCGCCTTGGATGATCAGCGGAACGACTTCAGAGAAGGGCAACATGTCATCTTCACCGAGGCCCAAGGCGGATTTTTTCCGCTCCATCAGCAGCTGGGTGTAGTCGATGAGCACGATGGCGTTGTTGACCACCACGCCGGCCAGCGAGATGATGCCAATCATGGTCATGATGATCACGAAATCTTGGCGGAAGACCACCAAGCCCAGGAAGACGCCGGTGAGTGAAAACAGCACGCTGAATCCGATGATGAACGGTGTGGAGATGCTGTTGAACTGCGCGACAATGATCAGGAAAATCAGGAATAAGGCGATGACCAGTGCCTTGGAGAGAAAGGCCATTTCCTTGGCTTGCTCTTCTTGTTGACCGGTGAACTCCCATTGGACGCCGGACGCGGTGGGATAGTCGCTCAGTCCCGCTTTGATGGCGGCCACGACTTCATTGGCATTGTAGCCCTCGAGGGTATTGGACGACAAGGTGACGGTTCGGTCGAGGTCCTTTCGCTTGATGGCGTTGTAGGTGGTGGACCGGCCCGCTGTTGCGACGGCTGAAATGGGCACCTCCTTGATTTGACCATCCGAGGCGCTCCGGAAGATGACCTTTTGGTTCATCAAGGCGTCTGCATTGTTTCGGTAGGCGTCTGCAAACCGGAGGTTGATGGGATAGTCGTCTTCACCATCCTTGTAGCGGCTCACTTCTCGACCAAAGAGGGCGCTGCGCAGGCCGTACCCGATTTGTTGGGTGCTCAGGCCATATCGCCGCGCCTTGTCCCTGTCGATGGTAATGGGCATTTCCGGCTTCGATTTTTCTACATCCAACTTCAGCCCCTCGATGCCTTCAATTCCCGAGGATTCGATGAAGCGCATCATGCCATCGGCGTAGGTGAGGGCAGATTCGTAGTCGGCGCTGCTGACCTCGATGTTGATGGGGAGCCCTTGTGGCGGTCCGTCCGAGTTTTTGGTCGCCCGGATGATGGCGTCGGGATAACCCTTGACCTCTTCGCGGATCGCGTTGAGTACATCCTTTGTGCTCAAGCCCATGCGGTCTTGGAACTTCACAAAGCTGACGGTGATGCGCCCTTTGTGCGGTGTGGCGCCGAGCTGCGGCCCTTCCGCAGGGTCGGAGGTGCCTTCTCCCACTTGCGCAATGACGGAGTTGGTCAAATACTGCCCCTTGGTGCCGTCGCCGCCGTCGCGCATAAACTCCGGACGGTTGATGGCGGTGAGGACCATTTGCTCCACATCCTTGGTCACCCGGTTGGTCTCTTCGATGTCGGTGCCGATGGGCATGTCGATGTAGACATTGACATACTGTGGCTCGTTCTGGGGGAAGAATTCCACCTTGGGGGGGAAGACACCGAGCAGGGCCAAAGAGGCAAACAGGAGGCCGATCATGCCATAGAAGAAGAGCCAGGGCTTGGCCCCGCGCAGGGCAAAGCGCAGAAGCCGCTCGTAGGCGTTCTCCAATGCGGGAAGCAGTGAGTTTTGGAACCAAGCTGTGGCGGGCGTGAGGGCGTAGCGGTTGACCAGGCCGATGACACCTGCCAGCACAAACAGATTGCCCAAGGTGATCCATCCGGCGACCAGAAGGAGCACGCCGAACGCAATGAGCGCTCCGGTGGTGATGAACAACCGACGCACGTTCATTTCGGCTTCTTCCACCCGCATGTACACGCTCGTCAGCACGGGGTTGATGACCAAAGCGATGAACAGGGAGGAGGACAAGACGATGATGAGGGTCATCGGCAGGTATTTCATGAACTCGCCAATGATGCCCGGCCAGATGGCCAAGGGCAAAAAGGCCGCCAACGTGGTCGCCGTAGAGGCGATGATGGGCCAGGCGACTTCGCCCACACCATAGCGCGCAGCATCAAACGGCGACATGCCCTCGTCCATCAATCGGTAGATGTTCTCGACCACCACAATGCCGTTGTCCACCAGCATGCCCAGTGCCAGCACGAGCGCAAAGAGCACCATGACATTGAAGGTGATGCCCAAGGCGCTCAGGATGGCGAAGCTGAGGAACATCGACAGCGGAATGGCAACCCCGACGAAGAGCGCGTTGCGCAGCCCAAGGAAGAAAAGCAAGACGCCGACCACCAGCAGGACACCGAGGATGATGCTGTTTTGGAGCTCATCCACTTGGGTGCGCGTCTGGTCTGATTGGTCGGAAGTGATGCTTACACTCAGGTCGGAAGGCAGGAATTCAGCCTTGGCTTCCGCGATGATGCGGTTGATTTCATCGGAGGCGATGATGAGGTTTTCTCCCGCGCGTTTTCTCACGTCCAGCGAGACCACCGGATTGCCCCACTCCCGCGCGAAACTTGTGGCCTCTTGGTCCACGAATTGGACCGTGGCGACATCGCGCAGGTAGACCGGTTGTCCACCCTCCGCTTTGATGATGATGGCCTCCAAATCGCGCGCGTCGCGGAAATCGCCGACCACCTGCACGGTCCTTCGGCGGCCATCCATCAGGATGTCACCTCCTGAAATGGACACGTTTTCTTGGCCGATGGCTTGTGCGATGTCATTGAAGCTGACCAGCATGGCTTCTGCCCTGAGGTAGTCGACTTCCACCTCCATTTCCTTGGCGTTGACGCCCCGTATTTCGGCTTCGTTGATTTGCTCGAGGTCTTCAATTTGGTCTTGAAGCCGTTCGGCGTAATCCTCCAGTTGATCGATGGGGTAATCGCCGGACAGGTTGACCTGCATCACCGGAATGAGTTCGGTGAAATTGAGGTCGAAGATGTTGGGGTCGCTTGGCAGGTCGTCCGGAAAGCTGGGGTCGCTCATGGCGATGTCCACCTTGTCTTTGACCTTGCGGAGGGCGATTTCAGGCGTGACCGAGAAATCGAACTTGATGTCAATGGCGCTGTAGCCTTGTTGGCTGGTGGAGACGATCACGTCGACCCCCGTGATGCCTTTGAGCTCCTTTTCAATGGGGCGGGTAATCAGCTTCTCGATGTCCCCGGGGCTGTTCCCAGGGTAAGGGGTGCCGATGAAGACTTCGGGCACCACCACCTCAGGAAAGCTCTCCTTGGGAACGGTGATGTAGGATGAAATACCGGCGATCAAAATGATGGCGATCAACACCGCCACGGTGGTGCGGTTTTTGATCGAAGCCGTGCTCAGGCCAAACTCCTTGGGTTGTTGTGGATCCATGGGATGGGGTCGCTGTGGGGTCGCTTTGGAGAACGGTGATTCAGCGCAGGATTTGAACAGCCTCGCCTTCCACGACTTGGCCTGCACCGCGGTCAATCACGGACATGCCGTCCGTGACGCCCGCCTCAATGAGCACGCGGTTATTGGCGGCCATGCCAACGGTAACGGGCTTGCGAACGGCTTTCCCCCCCTCGATCACATAGACAAAATCGCGCCCTTGCCGATCTTGGAGAATCAAGCCTGAGGGCAGGGAGATGGCACTGTCCAGGTGGAGGTCGTTGATTCGCATCGCGGCGAACTCATTGGGCAAGAGGTCGCCACCTTCTGGGACGGGGACCACGATTTCGAAGGTGCGGTTGGCGGGTTCGATGTACTGACCGACGCGGGCAATTTCACTGACAAGGGTGTCGCGGCCGCCCACGACAATTTCCACGCGTTGCCCTTGGGTGACTTGCCCGACATAGTGGTCGCTGACCTTGGCCCGAACGTACATGTCAGCGAGGTCGAGCACCCTGGCGACTGGGCGGCCAGGGGAGGCCATTTCGCCTTCCTTGGCAAAGATCCGGTCGACCGTTCCTGTGAAAGGCGCGGTCACTTTGCCCAAGTCCACTTGTTCGGAGAAGGCGGCGATGCTTTCCTCAAGTGCTTTGACGTTGGTGCGTGCTTCGAGCAGCTGAACTTCTGTTCCGATGCCCTGCTCCCAAAGCCGCTCTTGCCGGGCCAATACGTCTTTTCCGAGTTCGAGACGGGTCTCGAGTTCGTCTTGGTTTCGGGCAACAGCATCGTTGTCGAGTTCGAGAAGCACCTGGCCCTTGCGCACGGATTGGCCCTCCTCCACGCGGAGACGAAGCACGGTGCCTTGCGTCATGGGAAATACCTGTGCCAAGCGGTCTGTCTCCACATTTCCTTGAACGGTGAAGTAGTGATCGAAGGGTGCCGTGGAGGCTGTAAGTGTGGTCACTTTTCGGGCCTCGGGTGCAGCCGCTGTAGCCGCATCAGTTTCTGGAGTGCTGTCGGGGGCTGAGCCGCCGCAGGCTGCCAGTACGAGGGCGGGAACCGCCAGGAGGATGGATTTGCGGATCATGTCGATTAAGCGTTGAGGGAGCGTTGAAGGCGGAGGTGGGCGTTGAGCCAGCGCAGCGTGGCCTGGGTCTGGTTGGCTTGGGCATTGACCAACTGGCTTTGGGCCTGTGTCAGATCGAAACTGCTGGCCATTCCCTCTTGGAAACGGATGCGGGTGCGGTCGAGAATGCGCGCGGCGAGGTCCCGCCCGCGTTGCGCTTGGGTGCGCTGCTCCAAGGCGGAATTGTATTCCGATTGGGCGGCCCGGTATTCGAGTGTGGCCGCTTGGGTCAGTTGTTCCAAGGCGGTGGTTGCCCGGTCTCGGGTCAATTCGGCCTGGTGGATTTTTTCCTTTCCGCCAAAGCTGGACCAAATGGGAATGGACATTTGCACCCCGACCACTTGAATGGGGTACCAGTTGCCGCCTTTGAGGAAGTCAAAAGCTTCGCGTTGGGCGTTGCGTTGGTTGGTGTAGAAGGCGCCAATGCTGGGCAGACCTGCTGCTTTTTCGTTTTGAATGTTGAGTTCTGAGAGCTCTACGTTTTTGGTTTGAGACTGTATTTCAGGCAACCGCAAAACATTGAAGGGCGTGCCCAAAACAGAGGCTGCAGTGAAGGACGCAGAGAGCGATTCAAAATTGTCGGCCAGGATCACGGTGGTCTCCACCGGCATGCCGATGGTGAATTTGAGGGCGTCGAGCGCCACATCGGCCATGCTTTCAGCAGTGGTGCGTTGCTGGGCTATTTCTGATAGGGACAGCGCGAGTTGGTCGGCGTCTGTGGATTCCGCAAGCCCCTCTTTCACCAGCGCGCGGGTTTGGTCCAGTGCTGCAGAAGCCAGCGCTTCGGCTTCTTTGAGCAAGCCTACGTTTTCGTCGGCGGCCAGGGCGGCAGCATAAGCTTCTCCTGCCGCGCGGCGCGCATCGGCGACGGACTGCGATTCGGAGGCCTCCATGGCGCTGGCGTATGCCTTGGCTGCCTGGATGCCGACGAAATAGCTGGGGCTGAAAATCAACTGGGTGGCCGTGATGCCTGCGGTCATCGTTTGGGACGCCCCAAATTGAAATTCTTGGATGGCGTTGGGGTCCACAGTGGGCGCGTTGAGCGGGACACCGGTGGCTTGTGCGACCCCCCCGAGGAAAGAAGTCAAATAGTCGGGAAACCCAAATACGTCACCGCTGGACACCTGGGTGGGGATGTCGATGTAGCGGTTGTAGTCGACTGCCCCACTGACTTGGGGAAAGCCCGAGGAAATGAGCTCCCTTGTGCTGCTGGCGGCTTCTTCGGTGTCGAAGGCGGCATACCTCACATTGTAGGCCCGGGTGGCGGCGATGGACTGGGCCTCTTCCAAAGAGAGCCGGGTGCCCGACCCCGCGGCGGACCCTTGGCCCAAAACGGACCCTTGCAGCAGAAGTAAAGCGGACAATAAAGCGGGAGTGCGCATGGAAATGGGCGTATTCAATGGGAGTTGTTGCGGTCTCTGAGGTACTTGAGCCCGTTGTCGTTGGCGATGCCCCTGAGGTGATAGGTGTGCAGTTCTTTTTGGAGCTCGGACAGCGGCCGGCCAAACTCCTCGAGGGTAGCGGGGTCGGTCATGGTTTGCACCATGGCCATGTGCAAGCGTGAAATGAGCCGGGCATCAAAATCCTTGCGGTAAAACCCTTCTTTTTGGCCCCGTTCAATGTTGCGGACGAGGTAGCCTTGCATGTTCTTCATCTTGTGCTGATGAAGACGCTCCATGGATGAGGGGTAATACTTCTGAAGGTCAAACAGCAGGCTCGGGTGCATCTCGCGCAACTCGGACTGCAGGTATTCCATCGCACAGATGACGGCTTCGATGGCGTTCTTTCCGCTGGCAGACAGCGCAGCGATTTGGTCATCTTGCCTTGTGCAGATGTGATTGAAGACTTGAAAAACGAGGTCAGCCTTGTCCTTGACATGCTTGTACAAGGTCTTTTTGGACACGCCGAGGTGACCGGCGAGGTCGTCCATGCTGGGTGCCCTGACGCCAAACTTGCGAAAAGCCAATTCACTGCCTTCGAGCAAGGCCAGCAACCGGGCGTCTTCTTTTGGGTCTTGTTGTGCGGAGGTCATTCCAGGAATTCGGGCCGCAAAATTACCCGGTGAAACCCGCTTAGGAAACGAAAAGGGTGTTAAATCGTTTCCTGTGTTTCCTGTTGCCCCCTGTTGTCAATCCACTACAATGCCTAGGCTTTTGACGAGTCCCAGCAGGTCCGTTGCATCAAACCGTGCGCCTTGAAGCCGGTTTTCAGCAGGGTTTATGGTCCACTCTTGGGCACTGCGGAAATCGGCATCCCGCAGGTCGGTTCGCTGGAAAATGGCGTCGCGCAGGCGGCTTTCGGCCCAACAGGTTTCACGTGCGTCGGCGCCTGAAAAGTTGCAGCCGCTCAGGTCAGAGCCTTTCAATGCCATTCCCTTCAGGTCCATGTCTTCCCAATCTCCCAAAGGGGCTTTGCATTGGTTCAGCTTGAAGGAAAGGAATGAACTGTGCAGGGTGGTCCAACGGATCCGATTCAAGGTGCAGTCGGAGAAGGTTACCCCGTGGAAGCGCACATTGGTCAGGCGCACCTCGGACAATTGACAGGATTGAAAGGTGCACCCCTCAAACCGCGCATCGCGCCAATCCGAATGGTTGAGGTCCAGTCCTTCAAAATGGCAGGCTTCGAAGTGGTGCCCCGCCCAAGGCATGGGCGGCAAGGGGTCGGTAGAAAGCGTGTCTGCCGACCACCGAGATTGATAGTGTTCCATTAGGAAAGTGCGCGTCGGATTAAATCGGCGTCTGCGTTTTGTGCCAAGGTCACCTTCAACAGGGGTTCGGCGGCCATCGCTCGGCGAATGGCGAATTGGGCTTCCTTGTTGCGGGCCCAACTGCGGCGAGCGATGCCGTTGTTGACGTCCCAGTGGAGCATGGAAGTCAAGCGCTGCTCGGCCGCTTCAGAGCCATCCAAGAGCATGCCGAACCCACCATTGATGACTTCACCCCAACCTACGCCGCCGCCGTTGTGGAGGGAGACCCAAGTGGCACCGCGGAAGGCGTCGCCCACGAAGTTTTGTACGGCCATGTCGGCCGTAAACGCGGAGCCGTCATAGATGTTGGAGGTTTCGCGGTAGGGGCTGTCTGTTCCGCTGACGTCGTGGTGGTCCCGGCCGAGGACGACAGGCCCAGACAAGGTTCCATCGGCGATGGCGTCGTTGAAAGCCTTGGCGATGCGCATGCGGCCTTCTGCGTCGGCGTAGAGTATGCGTGCTTGGGAACCCACTACGAGCTTATTGGCCTTGGCGCCACGGATCCACTGCACGTTGTCGGCCATCTGCTGTCGGATCTCCGCAGGGGAGTCTGCCATCATGGCCTCAAGGACCTCACATGCGATGGCGTCGGTTTTGTCCAGGTCCTCGGATTTGCCTGAACCGCACACCCACCGGAAAGGCCCAAAACCGTAATCGAAGCACATGGGCCCCATGATGTCTTGCACATAGCTTGGGTAGCGAAAGGCTTCTCCGTCGTCGGCCATGATGTCGGCGCCCGCGCGGGAGCTTTCCAACAGGAAGGCGTTGCCATAGTCAAAGAAGTAGGTTCCGCGGGCCGTGTGCTTGTTGACCGCCGTGGCGTGGCGTCGCAGGCTCTCTTGTACATGGACCTTGAATTGCGCGGGATCCTCTGCCATCATGCGCTGGGACTCCTCCAAGCTGAGACCAGCCGGATAGTATCCGCCGCCCCAAGGGTTGTGCAGCGAGGTCTGGTCCGAGCCGAGGTGAATGTGGATCCCTGCGGTGTCGAAGTGCTCCCAGACGTCTACCACATTTCCGAGGTATGCAAAGCTGACGGCCTCTTTTGCGTCCATGGCGGCACGCACCTTTTGTGCCAATTCGGCTACGTCTTCCACGACATGGTCCACCCAACCCTGCTCGTGGCGCTTCCATGCTGCTGCCGGGTCGACTTCCGCGGTGACCGAGACCACACCGGCGATGTTGCCGGCCTTGGGCTGGGCGCCGGACATCCCACCGAGGCCCGCGGTCAAGAACAGCTTTCCGGCGAGGGAAGGGTTTTCCGGATCCAGCCGGCGTCCGGCGTTGAGCACCGTGATGGTGGTGCCGTGTACGATGCCTTGCGGCCCGATGTACATATATGACCCCGCGGTCATTTGGCCGTACTGGCTCACGCCGAGGGCATTCATGCGCTCGTAGTCGTCGCTTTCGCTGTAGTGGGGGACGACCATGCCGTTGGTGACCACCACGCGGGGTGCACCGGCATGGGAAGGAAACAAGCCGAGCGGGTGCCCGCTGTACATGATGAGGGTCTGCTCCTCTGTCATCTCGCTGAGGTAGCGCATGACCAAACGGTATTGCGCCCAGTTTTGGAAGACAGCACCGTTGCCACCGTAGGTGATGAGTTCTTCTGGGTGCTGTGCCACTGCTGGATCCAGGTTGTTTTGGATCATCAACATGATGGCGGCGGCCTGCGGGGTTTTTGCCGGGTACTGGTCGATGGGCCGGGCGTGCATGGCGTACTCCGGCATGAAGCGGTACATGTAGATGCGCCCGTATGCCTTGAGTTCCGCGGCGAATTCTGGGGCGAGCTCCGGGTGCTGATCGGCAGGGAAATACCGGAGGGCATTGGCCAAGGCCAATTCCTTTTGCTTCGGTGTCAGAATGTCCTTCCGCACCGGGGCATGGGATACTTCGCCCGTTCTCTGTCGCGCGGGAGGAAGGGACGCGGGCAATCCGGTCGCAATGGCCTGTTGAAATGATGCGAGCGTCTGGTCGGGAGCTGTGGTCGTATTCATGGCGTTGGGTTCAGAGGCCTTTGGGATTGTTTACGCGTCCGGTGCCCTTGTCAAATCCGTAAGGGCAATGCTTGCATCCACTGGTGCAACAATACCCGCGTTTGCGGTGGTATTGTTCGGTGAATACCAGAAATCCCTCGGGCGATGTGTAGCTGTCGCCAGGTCCGATGGGGATTTTCTTGTTGCGGTCCACGGCGCAAAATTACGCCGACTGCCGGGTTGTACCGGGTTCAGGTGCGGAGGTGACGGCGCCTTACGCGCGGAGGAATCCGGCACAACAGTTCATAGGGAATGGTGCCGGTGGAACTGGCCAACACCTCTATGGGGGCGTCATCTCCAAAGATTTCGACCGCGTCGCCAACCGAGAGCCCAAGCCCGGTCACGTCAATCATACAGCCATCCATGCACACCGGACCCACGGTCGGACACAGCTGCCCGCCTGCAAAAAGGTGCGCGCGGCCATTGCCTGCTGCCCGCGGCAAACCGTCGGCATAGCCCACGGGGAGCGTGGCGATGTCGCGTGGCTTGGTGGACTTGTCTGCTGCGCCATAGCCGACAGCTTCTCCCGGCGGTACGGTGTGGACATGGCTCACCCGGGTGTGGAAGCGGCCGATGGGCATCAATTGCTTCAGCGTTTCCGAGGCATCCAACCCGTACAGCCCCAGTCCGATGCGGACCATGTCCAACCGTGCTTCAGGGAACCGCGCGGCGCCCGCCGTGTTGGCGATGTGCTTCAAAAAGGGGGGCATGGCCCCTTGGTCCGATGCGCCGCACCAACCGGCTTCAATGGCCGCGCAGGCCCGGTGGTATGCCCCGAGCTGGCTGCGGGTGTGGTCATCGGCTGCCGGGTCGTCAGCTGCAGACAAGTGGCTGTAAATGCTGAGTACGGGGATGCCGAATTCGGCGCACCGCGCACCTGCTGCGCTCCATTCTGCTGCCCCGAGCCCCAAACGGTGCATGCCCGTTTCTACCTTGAGGTGCACGCCACGCTTCGCCGGGGTGGTGCTGCCCGCAGGCGGTTCTGTTCGCGCCCACACTTCGAGGTTGTCCAGGCGGTGGACTTCCGGTTCGAGCCGCCAAGCCAAGAGGTCGCCAAACCGTTGCGGGTCGGCGTTGAGCACCATGATGGGGCATTGCACGCCTTTTTTTCTCAAGGAAATGCCTTCTTCAGCAAAGGCGACGGCGAGCCTGTCGATGCCGAGCCGGTCCAATTCTACCGCGACCGCTTCGCCTGCACCGTAGGCAAACGCCTTGACCATGCCCATGATGGGTATGCGCAAGTGGTCCTTGTGCTGCTGGAGGTTGTGGGCGAGGCGGCCCAGGTCCAAATCGAAGACCGTGGTGTGGGGGTTGGCCTCGAGGGCACGGGCGATGCGCTCGAAAGCATAGGTTCGGGCCCCTTTGACCAGGACATTCCACCCAGAAAGTTGATCGAGGGCGGCGCTGTCCAACAGGGATTCGGTGGTGTCGAAATGCAACAGGCGGTCCTCGGAAATGTACGAGAGGCTGCGGGCCACGTGCTCACCTACGGCCACCCACTGGTCGACATTGTGGTGGGCCAGTGTGCGCTGCAGCCGCTCCATTTGGTTGGGGTCTTGTCCATCAAAGGGCACGAAGTCGGAGATGATGACGGCTTTTTTACGGTTTCCAGCCAACCGTTCGAGCGCATCCAATGCGGTGGCCAATCCGTCCAGATCGTGGTTCCATGTGTCGTTGATGATGGTGCCCCCTCCGACTCCCGAAAGGTGTTCCAACCGCATTCCAATGGGTTGAAGTTGGGCAAGGCGCTCGGTGATGGAGGTCAAGGGCACGCCCAAATCCAGCATCAATACTGCAGCGGTGAGGGCATTGGCGATGCTCGCACGGTCGGTAAAAGGCAAGTGCCAGTGCACATCATGGGACAGCCACCTTCCTTTGAGGTGGGTTTGATTGTTGGCAATGTCGCACTGGGCAATGTGCAGCGTGGCTTCGCCTGCAGCTTCATTGGCGCTGTCGGGCAGTTGCCAGCTCACCATGTGGACCGCGCGTTTGGCCTCGTGCAGCGCACGGATAAATGTGGCGTCATGGGTGCCCAGGACAATGCGGTCGCAGGCATGGAAGAGCTTGGCTTTTTCTGCGGCCTTGGATGCCCGGTTTTCGAAATGGGCATCGTGGGCATCGCCGAAGTGGGCCATGACACCGACGTCGGGCGCGATCATATTGGCCAGCACAGCCATTTCTCCCGGCATGGAGATTCCAGCTTCCACCAGGTGGATTTCGGCGGTTTCATCCAGCCCCCAGAGTGCGAGGGGGACGCCGATTTGACTGTTCCAACTGCCTGGACTGCGGGAGACGTGGACATCGCTGCCCGCGAGGGCGTGGGCCCATTCCTTGACGGTGGTTTTGCCATTCGAGCCGGTAATGCCCACCACTTTGCCTTTCAGGTTTTGTCGGGCGGCTGCGCCAAGTGCTTGCAGGGCCACGAGGGTATCCGGTACCCGCATGACGTGGCCTTCGGGGTCGGGTCCGGCCCAATCTTGAGAAAGAATGAATCCGCGCACGCCCATTTTGGCGGCGTCTTCTACGTGGGTGTGTCCGTCGTGTCGGGCGCCTTTGAGCGCGATGAATACGGTGGCAGAAAGGGTGTGGGTTCCGGCCCGCAGGGTGCGGGTATCGGTGGCGAGGTGCTCGAAACTGGGGAAGGGGAGGCCCGGCGCATCGGTGGTGGTTCCACCGAGTGATTCAGAAAGTGACTGCCAAAGGGGTCCTCCGAGTTTCATTCGGAGGGTGCGACCCGGTGATGGGACCGGACCACCACATCGTTGTACGGCTCGCGCGACAAGGCTTGGTAGGATTCGGCACCGCCTATTTGCACGTCTTCGCTGCCGCCTTCGACCCTGTGTGAGAAGTGGGCAGGACGGCCTGTGATGGAGCAGATGGCATCCAGCTTGGTCACGTATTCAGCGTGGGCCAACAGCAGGGGCATACAGCCGAAGGGGCGGCCCAGGTAGTCGAGATCCAGGCCGGCGACAATGACCCTAATCCCGCGATCGGCCAGTCTGTTGCAGGTGTCAACCACGTCATAATCGAAGAACTGGACCTCATCGATGCCAATGACGTCCGGCATTTTGTCGGCGTCGATGAGCTGGTCTACCACCGCCTCGAGTGCCGTGGCGTCGGCCACAGCATGGGCGTTTTGCCTGCGGGCATCGTGGCTGACCACATCGGTGGTGTTGTGCCGGTTGTCCCGCGCCGGCTTGAACAAGGTGACAGCTTGTTTGGCGATGGTTGCGCGGCGCAGTCTGCGCAGCAGTTCCTCGGTCTTTCCAGAGAACATGGGGCCAGCGATGACCTCAATTGTGCCTCCCACAGGATGGGGAGGGTGCCTTTCATATGCCGTCATGGTGCCCCAATTTTACGATGGACTTGGGCCAAGTGGTCCTGTAGGTTTTCCATGAGCTGTGAACCGGGTCATTCTGCTTCCTGTTCGTCGTCCACTTTGACCCATGGGAAACACTCTTGTAGAGTGGTTTGTACCCCATTGGAATTGCCACTATATTCGCACCCCGAATTTTCCGGGGTTTTTTCACACTGTACCGCCGTGGACACGCTGAGCTATAAGACAGTCTCCGTCAATAAGGAGAACGCAGACAAGAAGTGGTTGTTGGTCGATGCCGAAGGGCAACGTCTGGGACGCCTTTGTTCTGAAATCGCGCGCTTGCTTCGTGGCAAGCACAAAGTGAACTTCACTCCACACGCCGATTGCGGCGACTATGTGATTGTCATCAACGCCGAAAAGGTGGAGTTGACGGGCAACAAGTGGGAGGACAAGGAGTACATCCGTTTCTCTGGATACCCCGGCGGACAATACCGCCGTACGGCCGCTGAAGTGCGTGAGCGCACTCCTGAGCGCCTCGTAGAGAATGCCGTTCGCGGCATGCTTCCCAAGAACCGCTTGGGCCGCGCCATTTACAAGAACCTTCACGTAAACATCGGTGCTGAGCACAAGCACGAGGCACAACAGCCGACCGCTCACACCATTCCCTCCTGATTCGCATGCAGACGATCAACACCTCCGGTCGCCGGAAGAACGCCATCGCACGGGTATACATGACCCAAGGCACCGGCAAGGTGACCATCAACAAGCGGGACATTACTGAGTACTTCCCCTTGCCCACCCTCCAATACAAGGTCAAGCAGCCTTTTATGTTGACGGAGACGCTCGACCAGTTCGACATCAAGGCGAACCTCGACGGTGGAGGCATCACCGGACAAGCCGAAGCGCTGCGCCTGGCGATTTCCAAAGCATTGATTGAGCTCAACGATGAGTTGAAGCCAACATTGAAGGCCGAGGGCCTCACCACCCGTGACCCACGGATGGTGGAGCGCAAGAAGTTCGGTCAGAAGAAAGCGCGGAAGAAGTTCCAGTTCTCCAAGCGCTGATCACAAGCTTACCCTTACACAGCATATACAGCTAGCATCCAAACGGTGGGGACCTTCATCCGAAGCTACCTCGCCGTTGCCTAACCCCAGGAACGTAGCATCATGGCACGCACCAATTTCGACCAACTGCTTCAAGCAGGATCCCACTTCGGCCACCTCAAGCGCAAGTGGAACCCACACATGGCCCCTTACATCTTCACGGAGAAGAAGGGCATTCACATCATCGATCTGCACAAGACGGTTGTTCTCGTGGACGAGGCGGCCGCCGCCGCGAAGCAGATCGCCAAAAGTGGAAAGCGGATTCTTTTCGTTGCGACCAAAAAGCAAGCCAAGGACCTTGTGCAGGAAGCGGCTGAGTCCGTGAACATGCCCTACGTCACAGAGCGCTGGTCTGGAGGTATGTTGACCAACTTCGCTACGATCCGCAAGGCCATCCGCAAGATGACGCAGATCGACAAGATGGAGGCCGACGGTACGTTGTCTACCATGTCCAAGCGCGAGCGTTTGCAGGTCAGCCGTCAGCGCGCCAAGTTGGAAAAGAACCTCGGTTCGATTTCCGACATGAACCGCATTCCCGCAGCCGTCTTCATCGTGGACGTCATGAAGGAGCACATTGCTTTGGCTGAGGCCAAGAAGCTGGGCATTCCGGTCTTTGCGATGGTGGACACGAACAGTGACCCCCGTCCTGTTGATTTCCCGATTCCAGCAAACGACGATGCGAGCAAGTCCATCAAAGCTGTGACCGACGCGATCATTGAGGCCGTGAAGGAGGGGTTGGCTGAACGGAATTCTGAGAAGGAGGCGCCTGCCAAGGCTGCGCCTGCCGCTGAGGAAGCGCCTGCTGCTGAGGAAGCACCTGCCGCTGAGGAGGCGCCTGCCGCTGAGGCTGCGCCTGCTGC